>Ga0247730_1000279_pt1 | contig 44304 bp, 34 predicted proteins | sample UWRJL073202C2_FD_180959 | JGI IMG/M metagenome (GOLD analysis project Ga0247730, IMG submission 180959) | Plant litter microbial communities from Arlington Agricultural Research Station in Wisconsin, United States - UWRJ-L073-202C-2 | ecosystem: Environmental > Terrestrial > Plant litter >... | reverse complement strand
TGGACTACCTCGACTACGACACCCGTTCGGCCCTCGGCATCCACTCGGCCGACGAGCGTCAGCGTTTCCTCGACACCGGCTCTCACCAGCCCGTCGACAACGCCGGCACCACCGCCGCCGAGCTCGTCGAGTCCGAGCCGACCCCGGTGGTCGAGACTGTCGAGGCCAAGGCCGTCGAGACTGCCCAGCCGACGAAGGTTGAGACCGCCTCGGTCTCGGGTGATGCCCACACGGCAGCCACGTCCAAGCCGGCTCCGGCCACGGCACACACCAGCGCCGAGCTCTTCGAGCAGCTCACCGGCTCCGCGGTCGACTCACCGCTCTGCATGACCTGCGGAACGAAAATGCGCCCCGCCGGCTCGTGCCACGTGTGCGAGGGCTGCGGAAGCACCAGCGGCTGCAGCTGATCGTGCAGTAGACGTGGATGGGCCCCGACCGATCCGGTCGGGGCCCATCCATAGACACACCAGCTCAATCCATACGGCTGTCCGAGGCGAGGAATAAGGTTCGAACATGAGCTCGAAAGATCCAGCCTTCACGTTCATCGACCTCTTCGCCGGAATCGGCGGGTTCCACGCTGCGTTGAGCGCGCTCGGCGGCGAGTGTGTCTACGCATCCGAGATCGACGAAGCAGCTGCCAAGATCTACCAGCACAACTGGGACATGGATGTTGCAGGCGACATCGTCGCCGAGACGGTGCCAGTCGTGAAGGTTCCCAAGCACGATGTCCTTGCAGCTGGCTTTCCTTGCCAGCCGTTCTCCAAGTCAGGTTTCCAGCGCGGCATGGATGAGGCGCGGGGAACGCTCTTCTACAACATCCTTCTCATCTTGGAGGAGCATCGCCCATCACTGGTGCTGCTCGAGAACGTCCGCAACATTGCCGGGCCCCGTCACACGCACGAGTGGGACGTCATCATCCGCAGTCTGCGCGATCTGGGCTACCAGGTCTCGTCGACGCCAGCCGTCTTCTCGCCGCACCTGCTCCCGCCCGACATGGGCGGACGCCCACAGATCCGCGAACGCGTGTTCATCGTCGGCACGTACGTCGGCGACGAGACTGCGCACGACGAGGTCGAGCCGATCGTCACCAACCGCCCGCTGCCTGGCTGGGACCCGCAGCAGTGGTCGTTGGTGGAAGACATCCTCCAGGCCGAGAACGAGATTGTCGACCGCGCCAACTACGAGCTGACGGAGACCGAGCAGCACTGGGTCCACGTGTGGTCAGAGTTTGTGCGTCGCCTGCGCGAGCTTGGTGTCCCAAAACTTCCCGGGTTTCCTATCTGGGTCGATGCCTTCGTTCATGAGGACGATCTGTTCGTCCCGGAGGACACGCCGCGCTGGAAAGCGAACTTCCTGCGCAAGAACTCCGAGTTCTACACGCAATACAGGTCGGTTCTCGACGCGTGGCTTGACGACTTCAACGAACTCGCCGACCTTCCACCGTCCCGCCGCAAGTTTGAGTGGCAGGCACAGGACGCCCAGACGCTCGAGGAATGCATCATGCACTTCCGTCCTTCCGGGATCCGCGCAAAGCGGCCCACCTACGTGCCAGCCCTTGTAGCGATCACGCAGACCACGATCCTCGGCTCTCCGCTTCGCCGTCTGACACCTCGCGAGGCTGCGCGGCTCCAGGGGCTCCCCGATTCGTACGACTTCCCGGGCCAGCCGGACTCTCTGACGTACAAGCAGATGGGCAATGGGGTGAACGTGGGGGTGGCCTATCACGTGCTCCGGTCGCAAATGGCTCGTTCGGGTGGCCGGTGGGAGCAGCTAGCCGCATTGACCTCTGCGAACGCGGACGAGGCGCTCCGAGAGATCACCAGAGCAGTGCTCGCCTAACCGCGACCAACGCCTCGACACGCTTCGCAGCATCGGACGGCCGCTCGTGTTCCCAAACTCGCAGCACCGCCCATCCGTGTTCGGCGAGCAGTCTGTTCGTATCGGCGTCGCGATCTCGGTTGCGCTGAATCTTCCAGTCCCACCACTCACGATTCGCGCGGGGACGGGTCCCGTGCTCAGGGCAGCCGTGCCAAAAGCATCCGTCGACGAAGACCGCGACCTTCGCCCTGGTAAATGCAATATCTATGCGCCGGCGACGGTTGCCAGGAACGTGTAATTGGACGCGGTAACGAAGCCTCATCGAGTGGAGCGCGGAACGTAACGCGAGCTCTGGGGCAGTGTCACGGCGGGCAAGAGTCGACATTTTGCGAGACAGTTCGGGACTGGGTCGGACACGGGTGGGCTCGTTCATGTCTATCCGGGGGTATCTTTCTGTACGTGATGAGCACTGACGAGTCGGGCGCTTCCTGGGCCAAGAAGGACCTCCCGTTCATGATCGCCGAGGTGGTCGGCGTCTCGAGCGATCTGTCGACCGACTGGGTCTCGAATGGGGGAACCATCGAGGTAGCGTGGCATGTGGCCGTTGGATTGGCGTGCGGTGTTCCCTACATCCCGACTAAAGAACAGCACATGCGAGCTCTTCTGTGGAAGATGGGAGGACACTGGGACTCCTCGCGCTACACGTCGGCAGATACTGACAGCCGGGGTGGAGGGAACCTCAAGCGCGAGGCCTACTTGGACCTCTTCGATTTGGTGTCGGCGACGATTCCTCCGATCGACGAGAACGAAGCGATCGACGCATGGCAGGTGCGAGCCATCCGCGTGCGGCGCGGTCAGTCCAAGTTTCGTGAAGGACTGATGATCGCCTACGAAGGCCGGTGTGCAATCTCGGGCTCGGCGGCACGTCCAGTTCTCGAGGCCGCCCACATCAGGCCCTTCTCAGCCGGCGGTACTCCTTCGATCTCCAACGGGCTTCTACTTCGATCCGACGTTCATACGCTCTTCGACCTCGGCCTAGTCAATATAACGGGCGACCTGGTGGTCGAGGTGTCTTCGAAATTAGCGGGTACCGAGTATGAGAGCCTGAACGGGACGGAGATCACCATCCCAAGTGTCGCGGCTTGGAAGCCGGACCGCTTGGCCATTGCGGAGCGTTATGGCCAAGTTTTGGCGCGAGACGGATCTACACCTGGTCGATAATGATGCGGGCTGCCGCCTCGATCGCAGCGATATCTGGGTCGTCCTGAGTGGGCGGTAGCTCGACGTCGTAGCCGACGGATCCTGGAACTACGAACCTACGTCGGGTCATGTCCGCGCGTGTCAGCAAGCCCTCGCCGTCGTCGAGCGAGAAGATTCGATTGAAAGTCACGGCGAAGTGGCGGTTGAAGAGGGGGTTGTCGGCGGCCTCGTCATGGATGTACGAGAACGTGTCAGACACACGGAAGGTCTCGAGCCACTCTTGCATGAACGACCACGTTTGTTGATCGACCGACCGAATCATTAGTTCCATGTCGCGCGTAATACTCCAGACCGTCTCGCGTGGTGAGGCGTCCGAGGGATCCCAGTGCAGGCCGATGCTCAGCAGCCAAAGGTGGTTTTCTTCGGAGGAGAGGCTTACTTCACTTAGGTTGTTCACTCGATGTACCGAGGTCTTGCCCTCGACGCCGCGAATGATCATGCCCTCGGTCCCGGCGCTGATGTCGCGCCAAGGTGCGCTGCGGGTCCATGACCGGACGACGGCAGGCATCTGCGATCTACTGGCTTGTCGAAGTGCAGCCCGGAACACGAGAAGGTTGGCAGTGAACGCCGTAAGCGCAGACGGTGTAGCCCGATTGCGCGCGAAAGCCATCTCGATCAGAGGTTCGGTTTGCCTGAATGCGCCGTACACGTCTTCCTCCACGCCGAGCCTGACGAGCTCGGACAGCAGGAAGGCTGCGAACTGGTCGAAGTGGGGTAGTTCTGGCAGCGAGACGCACAACGTGTCGAGGGCGACGGTCTCGCCCGGTCGATAGATTGGCTGGGGATGTGAGTTTCTCGCCACGGCCATGGACCGCGGCCTGATCTGATAACCGGTTAGGTATATCTCGACTCGGTCGTCGGTATCACGAGCCACACCGAGCGCGCCATCAACGACCCATGTGAAGTCGCGTCGCTCAGGGTCTTGATGGCGCGGCAGGCCGCTGACGAGTCCGACCATATCGGCGTAAAGAGGGGGTGCGGACTCGCTCATGCGCGTGGCCGGGCCGCGATCTGATCGGGCCCCCCTTCGGGAATTGCTAGACCGACTGTGGTGGTCAGGTGAGTCCCTCCGGCTTGCTTGACTACGTGAAACAGCAGCAGACCGTCGCGGCCCGCCTGCCGCACGCCGGAATCGAGTTCCGACTCGCTGGGCGTCAGGCCGGAGGCATACAAATCGAACCATTCGTCGCCCGCCCAATCGGACTGTCGGTTACGACTGCCCCAAGTGGCGACGAGCTGGCCTTGCTCGACCGATCGGCTCATAGGGCGGATCATGATGTTCTGGCCGCCGATCGGCTCCGCCGCTTCACTCCCGTACCGGACGGCGACCCAAAATCGTGGTTGTTGTTCGCGCTTGACGTCGAGGTCGACCATCGACCAGGGTTCGCCTTGTCCGTCCGTCGCAGTGAAGAAGTTGCTGCGCACATTGAGGCAGACGGACCACAGCCTTAGGTAGGCAGACATGGAATAGGGACAGACCGCTCTTTCCTCTTCAAGCCGTACTGGAGTGCCAGTAGGTGCGGGCGTCCGGTACAACGTAGCCGACAGGTTCGCCCCCGAGTTTCGGATATGCCGCTCCGCGGCTCGCCATCGTGCAGCTTGCCAGCCGTCGGGACTGGGCAGGTATCCGTCGAACCGGAGTTGATCCAGGAGATCCGCGGCCTGATCCAGACTCAACGAGGTGTCGAGGATGCGCCCGCGGGGTGCCTCTGGTCCGTCTACCTCGTGGCTGGCGGATCCGGCCAGGACGGAGCCCAACACGGTGGTGTTGAGGTCGACCTGCTGTCCCGCGTTGATCATGCGGATAAAGGGGGTCGGACCAGGCCACAGCGGCACAGAGCGAACATCGGTGATCTTGCCAGTCGCGCTGAAGGCATTCCCTTGAAGGACCGTGGGCCTTGGAGCAGGACCGTCCTGGTCCATCAGGGCGATGACCTCAGCACGGAGGGCCTCGTCTGCGTCGTGGTAAGCACCGAACAGTTCGATCTGGCGCGAGTCGGCGAAGAGCCGTACGACGTCGATGAAGGCGCCGCGATACCCGAACCATCGCTGCATCTGGGTCTGCGTGTCCGCATAGGGATCGTCTGACGATCTCAGGAACAACGTGGTCGTGAGTCCTTCAAGTGTGAGTCCGCGTGACATGACATTGCCAGCCACGAAGATGGTTGAAATGTTGGGAGGCGCGACCCACGTTCCTTCGTGCTGAACCGGTTCGAATTGTGGTCGGTCGTCTGCTGACGGGTCGCTGTTGACGATCGCGAGACGGGTCGTGGGAATGACTTCCTCGACTAACAGGCGCCGAATGTCAGGCCAGTCTCCTGCGGTGGGTTCTGCCAGATTTGCCGATGTGAACAGGGTGTTGAACTGACGGGTCGACCTGGCGTAACTCAGCATCCAGTCGACCCACTTTGCGTCATCGGCATCGATCTTCTTTGTCAGAGGCTCGATGGGCAGGCTGCGAGTTCCATTACGGATGGCTGCTTGAGCAGTCGGTGCGTCGAGATCGGCGGCCCACGCGAGGATTTCTGCGGCAGCGTCGAACTGGTCGACGATCTGTGCGGACGGATGGAACAGCATCGAGTGGGGCGGCGGAAGTTGGCGTAGAGCCTCTCGCTCGCTTGCCCATGAGGTCTCCAGGACTTCGCGCGGCAGAAGGGTGGACGGTCCGCGGCGCCAGAGCCTGATCGCGCCGGCGACGAGGAACGCCGTGGCAGCGTCCGCGACCGCATCTGTCTGATGTTCCGGAAGCACGACAGCGGGGCTCGGATCGGCCGCACGTCGATAGAACAAATCGCCACCCACGTAATAGGACGCGAGGCCGTTGGGCTCGGAGAACGTGGCCGCCCGCGGCAGGATCTCTCCGTGGTCGAGCGGGGTCCGCAAACTGACGACGAAGTCGGTGGGAGCAAGAACGTTGTGCGAGCGCTGGAGGAAGTTGGCTTGCGGTGTTGCCGTATAGGCGAGGTATGTGACGTGCAGGCTTTCAGATCTTGTCGAGCCGGTGCGCGGTCGGTCGTCCCAGAGGTCGACGATGGTGTTTGGTAGTTGACGAAACTCCAGGTCGTTCCCTTCGAGCCCGTGTGTGTCGATCGAGCCGTCATCTGCTTCGTCGTCCAGGACGAGGATGTGAAAGGCCTTGCTCTGGCGAGCGGCTTCGGGAACTAAGTCGGACGTGATGGTGTGTGTAAGTGCTTTGAGGTGATGCACGTTCTTGAGGCAGACAGCCACGACCGGTCGACCCTTCTGTACCGCTCGTCGCGCGCGAGCGGGCGAGAGTCCGTACAGAGACGTCGGGGGAGCGACCTCGCCCGACAACCCCTGGGCGCGTGCGGGGAGAAGGACACGTGCATTGTCCGCTCCTGCCCCGTCGACGTCGAGCTGGTCTACGAACCGCTTGTAGGTCTGGCGCCAGAGGCCGACCTGGGTGCCAGAGAGGATGACGACCATGTCGACACCCTCGTCGATGGACTTAGCGGCGACGGCGAGCATTGAAGCAGTCTTGCCGGACTGAACTGACCCCATGATGAGGCCCTTGCGGACCCGAGAAGGCGGCCACGCCACATCACCTGCCGGACCGTTTCCTAGAACCCCGCGCTCGAGGATGTAGGTCGAGTCCAGATCGATGACTTCGCGTGCGGTGCTCGACAGCGAAGACTTCGCCAAATTCTCCCGATATCGGCTCCACCAGGATGGTGTCGGATCGTGCACCGGAGCCGGGACGGGCAGCGGTGGGGCAACCTTGACCGGCCAGGGAACTAGCGAGACGACCTCGCGCATGGTCAAGACAGCTCGGGTCGGTTGGCTAGATGGCGCTGGCGTGCGACAACATGCCCGGCGACCGATGATGATCCGAACCGTGATCGCAGCGCAGTGTCGGCTTCTTCCGCGGAGACGCCGAGTGCTTCCATGACGTTGAGTGCGACAAACCCAATGAACTGAACCTGCGTGATGTTTTGTGCCTTGCTGGGCCGCTGCCACTCATCGCTGTCGGTCAGGTGGGCGAGGTCGACCATGCGGTCCTCCAACAGGTCGACGACATCGGCACCCCGTACGACAGTCGCCAGGGCCACACCGGTGACCGTCGCGACCAATTGAAGCTCCTGCCATTTGGCTCCGCTCTTGGTATCGCGGAACCTGGGCGCCCAAGCGGCGACGGCAGAGTGTGCATCGACGGCGTCGTGAAGCACCATCAGTAGGCTGTTGATGGCGTTGCGGTCTCGCAGGGGGTGGCGCGGGTTCTCGTCCACGCCGTCCAGGAGTTCGTTGATGTGTTTGGTCGTCGAGACAACTCGAAGATCACCCGTCGGTGTCCTGTGGTCGACAAGGAGCAGAGCCGCCACCCAGGACAGCACCTTCGAGAGCTTGTATCGGGTCGACCCGGACCGATAGGCCGCGAGCATAGACGGAAGGTCCCCCAGGTCTGGCCAGACTGGCGCCAGGAACGGAGCTACGCGATTAACGTTCTTGTTGTCCCCGGCGGCCACAAGCAGCGCTCGCATGAGATCGAGGTTGTGGTAGACGGCGTTGCGGATCTCCTCGGCGTTTAAGTGCTTGCCCTGCTTGTTGTAAAGGTTGAAGACCTCGTGAATCTGCCGACGAGTCGCACGGTGGTACTCAAGGACAGGGATCTTGTACTCGGTCGACTGCTCAAACACGTCTCGGATGCGGTACTGGGTGTCGGCAACGAGGATGGTCTCGGCCTTGATCTGCGAGTAGTACTTTCCCTCGAGGCTCTTGAGCGACCCTGTGAGACCGCGCGAGTCGGTACGCAGCTTGAAGGGAAACTGGTGAGCCCGCTCGACACTGGAAGTGAGTTGCTCGCCGGTCAGCTTCTTCCACCTCGACCTGAACTTCGGGTAGTCGCTCGCGAACAACTCCATCAGTCCACTCCCAGGGTTAGCCTCCTCGGTCCGTCGCACCGTCTGGAGCGCGGTTGGATGCTTGCCCATGAACCGCAGGATCGAAGTTAGCCGTTGCTTTCCGTCGACGATCTCGTACAGTTCGTCGACGTTCGAGGGCTTGAGTAAGATCACCGACGGAATGGGGATGCCACGAAGGATCGACTCGATCAGAAGCTGAGCGTCGCCGGTGGGCCATACATCGTCGCGCTGATAGGACGGCGCTAGGTCGAGTTCTCCCAACTCTGCCCGTGAGACGAAGGTCTGAATTGGCCAGGTGTCTGCCTTCGCGTTGACCGGGCCCGAGGCAACATCCTCGTCCTCCTCAATTGTGTCAGTCCACGCGATTTCCCACTGTGCTGAGGCGTAAGTCTTGCCGCCCTCGTCCGACTCGAGATCCTCCAGAAAGACGTCACGGAGCTGCGCCGCCCGCTCGCAGTGGTTCAGAAGGGCTTCGAACCCCTCAAACGTCAGTGTGGGGTGCTCGCCATCGCCAGGATCAATGACGGAATTCGGGTTGGGCGAAAGCGCAAGCGCCAGGCTGCGGACGCTTGTCAAAGGGGAGTCGAGCGCAAGTCGCGACGGCAGTCTAAGCCAGCCCTGTACCTCAGCGACTGCCACAAGCCAGCCGTTGGTCCCGAAATCGACGTCGTCAACCTCGAGTTGCCGGCCGGGACGCGCCGCACCGTGAGGCGTCTCCTCGACAACGCCCGACAACGTGACGATGACTTGCGCGATGCTTACCTGAAGCTCGCTGACGTCAGACGGCTTCTCATCCTGCTGGTCCTGCCACGGCTCGGTCAACGGCATGACCTGCCTCCTTTCGACTGGATGGGATGCTAGTCCAGTTCGGTGACATCTTGTGCCGATCTCGCGATGAAGGTTTCGTACTCAGACCTGATCGACATTCGCCACGACCGTTCGGACGCTATAGAAGGTGGCACTTGTCAGCACTCGGTTTGGTCGATTGCGGACTAGTTGGGTAGAGCCACGTCAGACATCAGCAGGTCCGTCGACATGTCGGAAGGTCCTTGATAGCGACACCAGGGAAGGAGCGGCGCGTCCGATGACATATGGAATGAAGGAACTCTCTGACACCCGCGCGGCCAGTTATTAAAGTGACGCCGTGACCGACACGCGCATCACACTGCAGCTCCAGAAAGATAAGACCTTTGTCGAGTTCGGGATTTTCAGGAGCAAGATGGTCTCGATCGCCTTGACTCGGATCTTTGCGGAGAATCAAAGCATCCAGGACTTCTTCAAGGCCGGCGACAAACTCATGAAGCGCGGGTACGACGTTGCTGTCGGCGACTCGAAGGTTGAGCGCGACTTCGTTACTGAGATGAACACGAGCAGTGAGGTTGCGGTGGGTGCGAAGCTGCTGTGGAGCTTCTTCGTATCGACTCCCGTTGATGACTACAAGCCCTACAAGCCCTACAAGCCCTACAAGCCCTACAAGCCCTACAAGCCCTACAAGCCCTACAAGCCCTACAAGCCCTACAAGCCCTACAAGCCCTACGGGGCTATCGCGGTCACGGACGGACCGGTCAAGCGCATGTACTTCGTTGCCGAGACCAAAGTCTCCCTGTCGACGCTCCAACTCAAGGGCATCGAGAGTACGAAGATGGAATGTGCCGTAATGCTCTTTGTCTCACTGAGCGAGAAGGACAAAGGCGAGGTCGATGTGGTGACGGACTACTGCGAGTTCATGCAGCTGGTAGTTGGGTGACCCAAGTGATTGACGGCCGGCCGCCTTGGGTGAAGGACTACCTCGCGGGCGCAACTCTCCAGGAGATCGCGACCCAAGAGGGCATCACCCGCGAGGGTGTGCGTCAACGGCTCGTACGACTCGGTATTCCTGTACGTTCGCTCGGCGAGACGCGCAGGATGCAGCAGCAGAAGTTTGTAGAAACGCATGGTGCTCGGGCAGCGAGCCTTTTTCTAGAGTTTCGAGACGTGGCACAGGTTGCACATGTCCTCGATGCGCCCGCGCGCGCAGTTCAAGCTTGCGTCCAGGGTGCCATTCCCGACTACGCGGTGCTGGCGCGAGCACCCCGCAGTGTCACCAAGAAGTATTCGAATGACGAACTTCTGGAGTACCTCAGGACAGCGGCCACAGGTCTGAACGTCCCAATGACGGGTGATGTGTTTGAGCAGAAGATCGCGTCGATCTGGCCCGCAGATGAGAGTCGTCAGTACCCATCGAAGCAGCCGTATGCGTTGAGGTTCGGCTCGTGGCGTGCGGCGCTCGAGGCAGCTGGGTTGCCGGCCAACCCGACGACCCAGGTTCCGAAGAAATTTGACGACCCCTCGGTCGCCGTTTCAGCCATCGTGGAGTGTTGGAGAGAACTCGATAGCCCACCCACCGTCAGTGATTTCGACGGTTGGGATCCTGTATCTCGCGGATTTCCGAGCACGTCCCTCGTCCGTGTTCTCGTTGGCGGCTCGTGGAACGTTGGTCTGGTCAAGGCATGGCAAATCGTGCACGGGATCAGACTCGATCAGGAGGACCAAGATGCCGCTGTTCCTGAAGACCTACTTCCCACCGTCGAATATCCGGAGTACGTCATGGCGGACGAGGCGGCAACGGTTGATGGTCCGCCAACCACGCTAGACGACTACACGAAGCTCGAGCGAGCATTACAAGGTCATGCGCGCATGCAAAATCGCCTGGCTACCCTCCTCGCCAAGTTGGGCGCTAGTCCCGTGTCACCGTCGTCGGCCCCGCCGATGTTTGATTTGGGCTTCGCGCTTGCCAACTCGTTTGTAGTTGTTGAAGTAAAGTCGGCGACTGAGGCGAACCTTGAGATGCAACTGCGGATCGGTGTCGGCCAAGTGCTCTGGTATGCGCACGAGCTCCGGTTGAGGCACGCCGTCGTGCATCCAGCACTCGCCGTCGAACTGGATCCCCCCGAGCGCTGGAGATCGCTGCTCGACCAACTCGGAATCTACCTGCTGACAAATGACGATCTTGACGTCCAGGCCCGCGGACTTGTTGAGTGGGCGGGAATTCGGGACGCGGGGTCAGGTGGCTAGGTATGGCGGCGCGGCAACAGATGCCAAACAACAATCCCCCGCAAGCGGGAGATGGCTGAGCGCCTTGCATCGCAGAGTTCTCTTATCAGAGCCATCGCTTTGGAGAACTCCCGTGCATCAGCAGGAACTGCACAGCTCATATCCGAAATCAAGAGACTGTCCATAGTCATCACGCGTCTGCTAGGCCCATCCTTCGTCGCATCCGTATGTTTGTAATGCCGCCCAGGTTATTTAGGCCCATCAGCGATTCGCACGCCGCCGAGAACGGTCCGATCATGGCTGGATCGGATATCTCGATGGCGAAGAATGCGTCCGAGAGGACTAATCGGTGCTTGGTTAATTCTCGATTGTTAAGCCCGATGTCACTAATCACGGATGACCTGGGGCGGGTCCAATGATCGTCAACGGCGGGCTTAAGCAGGAATTGTTCGTAGCCGATGTTTTGAAAGGTTAGGACTGTGTTATCGAGGATGTCTGAGACGGTCGTTGGGTACGTGAAATCGCCGTGGCTGCCCACGCCTGGCACATCGACGTACCCGCCTACGGAACCTGAACCATTCAACATGTCTACGTACTCGGTTCGCCAACCCAGGGGCAGGCCGATACGGCGACCAATCTCCCTGTTCAAACCTTGGTGATCGACCACGTCAAAAGCACGCACGGCATCGTCGAGGCTAGTGATAGAGACCGAAGTCCCCAAAACTTCTTTGATGAGTTCGGAGAGTGCAGTTACTAGGAGTTGCTGCGCAACGCAGAGGTCGTGAGCATTAAGGACCTCAGTTGGCAGCACAATGTCGGCCCTTGCCACGAGGCCGCTCGAGAACGCCACGGCGGTGAGGTCGGGCGGAGTCCGGACCTGCCATCTCCAAGAATGCATCCAACTACGGATCAGCCACGGCGTCGGCAACGTCAGCTCGACCGATCCAGCTGGACCAGAGCTGAGTGACACGATCGTGCACGGCAGGTCTCCCTCTTCTCAAGTGCTCGGACTGTACCGAGCGACTCAGATCGGTCCTGCGCGGGCTTGAGATGGCGGATGACCTCGACGTCGTAAGACGCTTCGGCGCAAACCCTCTGAATCAGGTAGTCGATGGCTCCAGCGAAAGGATCACTACTACTAGTGGAGAAGAACATGCCTCGTTGCTGAGTCATCGACTGCCTTTCGTCCCGTGACGATTCATACTCGCGCATTAGCAAGATGTAGAAACGCTCCCAGCTCCTCGAGCCCGGCGGGTGTCGACGGCACAAAGTCCGTCAAGGTCGTCGACCGCACGACGTATGCCACCCACTGGCCGCGGGAGATGGCGACGTTGAGGCGGTTGCGGTTGAGAAGGAACTCCATTCCGCGCGGCACGTCGTCGGCGCTGGACGCGGTCATCGAAACGATGACGACAGGTGCCTCCTGCCCTTGGAACTTGTCGACTGTCCCGACACGTGTCTGGTCGAATCCCGCGGCCGCGAGCTCACGGCGCAGCAGGGCGCCCTGGGCGTTGTACGGTGCCACGACCAGCACGTCGGCCGGCGTGACCGGCCGAAGGGTCGCATCCGCAGCCGGCCTCCAGGTCTGCCGCTGCAGCGAGCGGACGAGGTCGACAACCGTGGCGGCCTCTTCCACCGATTGCACGTCGTTACCGGCATGGTCAATTGTGACGACGTGGACCCCAGGCTCGACTCCGGTAAGGTCACGGACGTCGGTCGTGCCGACCTCGGACAGGAGTCGGCCGGCGTACGAGAGGCGCGACACTGACTCTGTCAGTCCGGAGTGCATACGCCACGTGCGCTCGAGGAAGTAGCCGCGATCGATGGGCATGGTCTCATGACCGTCGGCGATCCACTCGAGAGCCGACAGGTCGACTGGCTCAGGGTGCGTACCTTGGCTGACCTGTGGCAGCTGCTGAGGGTCGCCCAGCAGCAGCATGCGCTGGGCGGCGGTCGAGACGGCAAGCGTGTTGGCCAGCGAGAACTGCCCGGCCTCGTCGACGACCAGTAGGTCGAGCTGCTCGGCGCCGACGCTCTTGCGGCTGGAGAAGGTCCACGCGGTGCCGCCCACGAGACATCCCTGTGAGCTCCCGTCGATGAAGTCCTGCAGCTTGTCGCCGTTGAGGTCCGACCACGGCGCATCCTTCGGACTGCGCGGCTTGGCGATCAGGGCGGAGGAGACGCCTGCGGCCACTGCGGCAGTCAGAAAGTTCTCGACCACGGCGTGCGACTGGGCGACGACACCGATCCGCCACCCTGCATCGACGAGGCGCTTGATGACCCTGGACCCGACGTACGTCTTGCCGGTGCCGGGAGGTCCCTGCACGGCCAGGTAGGACCGGTCGAGCGCGACCAGAGAGTCGTGGATTGCGTCTATGGGAGGGACCCCGGCCCCGCCCAAAGATCCCGTCGTCAGGCGCGGCGGAACGCGGCGCAGGATGTCGAAACCGGCTGAAGGGCGCCACCATGGCAACTCATCGGCGATGCTGCGGGCGAGGTTGAGCAGCGTCTCTTCGATACCCGCGGTTGGGACGGGCGAGGGGGTGCACAGTCCCATCGGCAGCTCGTGCCACGCATCGATGCCACTCTTGACCTTCTCGCGAACGATCAACACGTCGAGACCGTCGGACGTTGTGTCAACCTCGACGATTGTTGCTCCGCCCCCCGTGCAGCGTCCGCCTTCCTGGGGAGGACTGAGGCCCTCAGGGACATCGTCGTAGATGCCTGTCACGTCGGTGCCGGCGGTCAGGTTCGATGCTGGTTCGAGGCGACCCACCAAACGGAGAGTTCGGGCGTTGGCCTTCCGCCCGACTTGTTCCCATTCCTCGACGACCTCGACGCGGGCAGCGTGGAAGCAGTCGCGGGGCTCGAGCCATTCGCCCGGCCAGCTGGTCAGCCGGTCGAAGAAGGCCCACCAGAACGGCTTGTGCTCTCTTCGGTGGAATCCAACCGCGGCCGCCAGCATCGCAGCTGCCTGCTGGTCAGGAGTCCGGTCCTCGGGATCCCCAGAGTGCGCGAGCAGCTTCTCAATGACGGGAGAGATCTCGTCGATGGAGGTGGCGGTGGAGTCTTTGGCGTCGCGTCTGTCGACGGACGAAGGTGACGGAGTCATAGCCGACGTCGGTGTGGCGTCGATTTGGCGAAGCAGCCAGTCGCGCAGGCGCCACGTCGACAGGCAGTCGTACCGGTTGTAATCGGCGATCTCGCGGAGCGTCACCTCGGCTGCGGGATCGGCGTCGGCCAGTTCGTCGGTGTACTTCTGGTACCAGACGATCGAGTCAGCGGCGTTGTCGAGCCCGGTACGCAACTCGTCGCCCATGTATAGGGGCTCGAGCTTCTTGATGCTGTATGAACGCGTTCCGGCGCGGATGCCCTGCCGGACAGTCTGGTACAGATCGACGAAGACGCCGTGACGCAGCAGGTCATCGAGCACGTCCTCGTGGGTGCCGTGACGACCCACCAGCCGCTTGAGCGCGGTGACCTCGTACGGCGCGTAGTGGTAGACGTGCATGCCGGGGTCAGCCGCCCGACGTGCTGCCACGTAGTCGAGGAAGCCAATCAGCGCTTCACGCTCTTGGTGACGGTCGTGGGCCCACCATGCCTTGAACTCGCCGTCGCCGACAGGCTCGATGACTCCGAACAGGTACTCCAGCCCCCAGACGGTCGCAGTGGAGTCGGACCATAGAGGGTCGCCCTCGAAGTCGAAGAAGATGTCGCCAGTCGATGGCGAAGGCAGATTCCGGATCGCCCTGCCGTCTCCGATCAACTGGAAAGCGGGTACCTCACGGCCGTCGATGACATCGTGCGGTGCGATCTGGAGGGTTGCCTGCGCGCGGAGTGCGCTAAGAATATTCGGGCTGAGGCTTTCGATTTGCCCGGTCGAAGTCGCAAGATCTTCGATCGTCTCGATGCTCGCCGCACGCAGCTTGGCCCGCTGGGTCTTGCGCATGCCGGCGACTAGCAGAAGGTCACGGTGGATTTCGATTTCGGCCGCGCATGTGTCGCAGGAGCCACAGATGGAGTATCGAGGATCGTTCCACTGAACCGCGTCAAGTTCGGCGATGTGCTCGACCAGCATCGACTCGAGTTTGGCGCGACGCGCGAGGTAAACCGGAATGATTTCGGTGAGGTCCTGCTCGAAGGTCGACCCGTCGCCGAGCACGAGTTTGCCGACGGGCGACCGAGGAATGCCCGCGAGGTCGAGCTGGTGGGCGTAGGCGGCGATCTGGAGCAGCGCGGAGACCTTGGCGTGACGCGCCAACTTCGTGTCGCGGACCTCATAGCGTCCGTCGCCGTCCTTGACGATGAAGTCGGCCAAGCCGCCGAAGCTGCCATCGAAGAATGCTGCCTGGAAGACGACATCCGATCCCGCGCGGAGATGGTCAACGGTTTGCGCATGGGCGGCGGCGAGTGTGGCGCGATCGTAAGGGATCAGATCGGGCATGCGTACGACGCCATCACCATGAATGGCAACGAGGCGATTCAGCTCTCGCGCTTCGTGAGCGAGGCCCAGCGTGGCAGTACGAGCGAGCATGGCATCGATCTTGGCGTCGGTGCGATCAACGCGACCTAGCTTGACATCAACGGCCCGCATCCAGGCGAACTCGCACGACGCTGAGGTCGTGAGGTCGGATGGGCTGAGGACGTACGAGTCGTCCTGTTTGCTGATCATGACCATGAGGTCTCCACGCCGGCCGTGATGGTGCGTGATTCGTCAGCGCGGCGGTAACTGATCACGTCCGGCCCTATCTTGACGAGATCGGTCATCGTGTTTTCGGCCCCACGTCCCCACCTGTTGTTTGCGAGGACCCAGGTTCGCCCGTCCTGGTGAATCGGCGCGTCGATGAACCAAAGTTTCCGCTGATCGAGCCGCTGGCCATGCGCATCGGCGAACGAGTCCCACAGGAGCTCGCCTGCGGCGATACCGTTTACGGATCTGAGCGCACTTCGGCCGGTCACAATCGAGAGGCTCTCGCAGGACAAGCCGGATGCCGCGAGCGCAGTGACCAGTGCTAGTAGGGCGTCGCGCTTGGTGAGCGGCGCCGAGTCGCCCTCCGTCGTCGTCACGACGTACATCGTCCGTGGACCAGCTGGGAGCATGTTCTCGACGTTGAGGTCTGCTTGCGGAACATCGGTCTCGTCCACCTCCGCAGACCGCGTCATTGCCAGGTAGGAGGCAGCAATCTGCAACCGCATCTGCTCAGCGACCACCTGCGCCTCGCGCATCAGCTCCACGATCGCAGCGTGTCGATCCCAGTGCACTCGCCAGACTTCATCGCCGACGATCGCGGCGAAGTCGACCAAGGTCGGCTCCTGCCAAACCTCGTACGCGTCGAGTCGTTCGGCGCGCTCGTCGAGGTCGGTGACCTCGCGCGTCGCGGGAGACTGTGTAGCCCTGCCGAACATCCAGGTGCGCCACGGCTTGTTGCCTTTCGACTGGTTGCACTTCTGGCACGCCGGCACCAAGTTGTGGATCTCTGAGATGTAGCCGGTAGGCATCTTGTCCTCGACGAGGGGACGGAGGTGGTCCCATTCGCTGTAGGGACCGCCACAGTAGGCGCAGCAGATCGTGGCCTCCGTCATCCCGAGCAGGTCGAGCGCATGCAGGACCTCGTCGGTCGTCGGCTTCACGACGGGGATCAGGGCGTTGATGAACGAGTTGGTGACGCTGGAGATCCGACCGGTGATCTTCACGGCATTGGGCATCGCGAAGGGGCTGGCGGAATTGCGGGCTGCTGCCATTGGCTCAGATCTCCTGGTTTTGTGGGAATGGTGACAATGCGAAGGGGACGGACGCGTTAATCGACAGCACCGGACGGGTTGATGTGGTGGGTCATCTCGTCGGGGGTAGGCAGGTCGCGGTAAAACGCAGCAGCCTTCTTGCCGAGTGCGCTAGTCGCGCCGCCATTGAGCACGGCACTGATGGGCACGTTCACGAACGGGATCACCTTCACCAGGCCTACGCGGGTGAAGTTGAATCCGACCGCGCGGAACAGGGCCTTGACCGTGACGAGGTTCTGGCCCTTCAGATGGCGGAGCACCAAGCGCGTGGCGGCCTTTCCCGTGCTCTTGCCGACCGCCGCAGCGGCTGCCTCCGTCTGGGGTGCTCCGTAGATGCCCATCAGGGATGCCAGCTCCTTGTAACGGGTGCCGCTCTGCGGGTCGTGACCTTCCAGTGCGGCGATCGTCAGGACCATGCGTGTCTGGATCCAGGCGAGGCCGGTCAGGTCCGTGACGATGCCGGTGACAGCGGCGGGCGCGGTGAGCGTGCCGGCCGTACCGACCACGGATCCGACCTCGGCCGCGGTCAACGCAGCGGCGAGAGCGGCACCTTCGGAACGCGCCAGACGCACATGGGACTTGATGACCCGAGCCACGAGATCGGCCTGACTCTCGGAGGTGCCGGAGCGCGTCCTCTTGTACTGAGCTGCCCACGCGCCGTTGGCGTCGATCGCTGCCTCGATGATCACCTTCGGTGCGTCCGCGCCGGCTGCCATGACGCGCTTGACCAAAGAGACCTGCTTGTCGTGCGGAACCTGCTCCGCGAAGGTCTCATCTTTCTGTTCGGTCATGCCACTTCCGTTCCGTTGATGGTTGAGGCGCGTCTTCCACAACAGGCTGTCGTCTGGACGGATGGATCCTAGGTCGCGTTCGCCCATATGTGGGGCGAATGGATCAAACATTCATCTGCTGCGTGAAAGTCAGGACGGCCAACAGATCAGACGACGTCAGACCCACCTCCGTCACCGGTGGGATGACAGCGGACGGCACGGTAACGAAGTCCCGGAAGTACGCGACGTCATCGTCGGCGATGTCGTCGTCCGTCCAGATGATCGGACGCGCCTCGTTGACGACTGACGCGGCGACGATCTCGGCCTTCCACCAGTCCTCGCTGTCGTACATGTCGTAGGCCGGGAAGTCGTCGAGCCCCACGGCAGGCGCGAAGGATGAACGTGCGTCCTGGCCCCAGGTCGTCAGCCATCGGATCTCGGCCAGTCCCGCGCGGTGGATCATGTTGATGAACTCGACGACTTCGGGGGAGTAGTGGATCGGCCAGGTCGTGCCGGCGGTCGTTGCCTCGGTACGGACGAGATGCTCGGGCAGGTCCACGCCTGCGGCGTTCACGACACCGTCGATGTCGAGGAACCAGATGGGGACGGTCATGCGTGCTCCTCGGTTGCGAGCAAGGTGACGAGCGCAGTGACGATCGGAGTGAGTGCCGGCTCGACGAGCTCGAAGGTGTCGTCCATGTAGAGGTCGCGGCGCACCTCGATCATCAACCCGTGCACCCGGGCGTCTTCGCCATAGTGCGTAAGCGGCACGTAGCAACCCTCGAAGGGTGAGTCCTGGCCGACCTTGAAGGCTGAGAACGCCTCGTGGGCAGATGCAACTAGGCCGGGCGGCGTGTGGAAGGTGTCGGTCCCGAGGCAGATCTCCGGCCGGGGCCCGTCGCCGTGCAGCTCGTAGGGCAGCGGATCGCGCGGGAAGGAGTGGATGTCCAGGATCGTGACCTCACCGGCCGCCTGAAGCCGTTGGTCGACCAGCTCGGTGAACGCGGCGGCATACGCGTCGAAGTACGTCTGGAACAGTCCGCTCTCGTCGTACTCCCCGTCCTCCCGCAGCACCGCGCCGGTCGACGTCCGGGTGTAGACGGCGCCCATACCGACGGCGTTCATCTCCTCGGACTCGTCGGGGAAGCGCTCTGGATCGACCACCAACCGCGACATGTCGTTGACGAAGATCCACGGCCGCAGCCCGCTCAGTTCGGCCGCGCGCTCCGCGATGACGTCGGTGAACGCGTCCGTCATCGCGTCGAGCTCGTGCTCCAGCTCGACGTCGTCCAGCAGGATGTCGACGCGGACGTCCTCGTGGATGATCCGCGAGGAGTGCGGGACGTGGAGGATGACGCGCGATTCCGGATCGCCCGGGATGACCCGGAACGCGCGCTCCGTCCTCTGCAGCGACCCGTCCGGGTCGTTGATGGGGGAGTCGGTCATGGGGATCCTTCTGCTCAAGCGCCGTCGGGACGGCGACGGTCGCGGGTGCGCATGTTGACCGAGAGGTTCGCGGTCATGGCCTTGCCGACGATCTGCATCGCGTCATACGTCGGCTCCTGCAGGCGCTCGAGCGCGTCCTCGATGAACGAGATGTCGCGCTCGAACTCGGGACGACGCTCGCGAGGGATCGAGTCCCAGTGCCGGCGGATGTTGCGCAGCGCGCGCTCGTAGCGGCGGCGTGCGGCGTCGATGTCGCTGGCCTGGACGGCGTCGGTCGCGCGACGCTTGTGGCGCTGCACGCCCTGGAACACGACCTCGGCCATGACGTCCCGGTCGATCTTGGCCGGCTTGTCGTTCGGCCCGGCGACCTGCGCCCACACGGTGTGCGAGACGGAGTAGTCCTCGAGGTCGTCGGCGAGGACGTAGGTCAGCCGTACCGTGGCGACCTTGCGACGTCCGGGCTTGGTGGCCTGCTTAGGGTCGAACTGCAGCACGACGCTGCGCATCTGGTCGGCGGTGAAGCTGCCGAGCTCGACGAGCACGCCGTCGTCGACGGGACGGATGTTGAGGTCACCGAGCACACGTACGTCCCTGACGCCGTTGCCCATCGTCACCGCCAGCCGCACCGAGAGGAAACGCTGCGCGAGCAGCTCGCCGCACTCCGCGGCGATGGCCTCGACCGCGTCGCCGACCTCCTGCGCGAAGTAGTTGTTGCCGGCACCGCGCTTAGAGATCGACTCCAGGAGCACCTCGTCGTACCCGAGACCCATGCCGAGCACGGACGTCGTGATGCGGTTGTCGATGAACTGCCCGGCGCGACGCCCGATGACGTCCGGGTCGGTGACGCCGTGATTGGCGTGCCCGTCGCTGACCAGCAGCACCCGAACGCCGTCGACGGCCTCGAGGCGGCGGGCCTCCTTCAGCCCGCGGACCAGTCCGGACGCGAGGTCGGTCGAGCCGCCGGCGGTGACGCTGCGGACCCGCTCCTTGAGCTTGTCGCGGTCCGCGACCGGGCCGGCCGGCACGACGACGTCGACCTGGTTGTCGAAGGCGACGAGCCCGAAGGTGTCCGTCGGCGCGAGCCGGTCGATCACGTCGCAGAGCGCGCGCTTCGCGTGCTCGAGCGGGTCTCCGCTCATCGAGCCGCTGCGGTCAAGGACGACCACGAGGTTGGTGGACACGACGCGCTCGCTGCGGGGGAGCGGCGGTGCCGTGACCTCCACCAGCAGCGAGGCGCGGTCGCTGGTCGAGAGGTTCCGGGACATCCAGGTGAAGCGGTCCCGGTCGAGTCGAGTGTTGAGTTCCATTCTCGGCTCCTTTCGTCTAGGCTTGTGCAAGCAGCATAATGCATCGAGCAGAGATTATGCAAGGAGTATTTTCATGAACTCGCTTCCGCCCTTCGCGCGAGTGATAAAAGAACAGCGAGACCGCCTCAAGATGTCGCGGTCCCAGCTGGCCGAGGCGTCAGAGCTCTCCTACCCCTACATCTCCCAGCTGGAGACGGGCCTGCGCAAGCCGTCCCGCAACGCAGCTCGTGCCATCGCCGGAGCCTTGGGCATCCAGGTCGAGGACCTCGAGCGCACCATTCCGGGCGACACGACCGACGCCTCACAGATGCTGCAAGCAGAACAGTTTTCCGACCAGCTGCTGAGCGGACGGCCGAGTGCGCGCGTGTCGCGCCTGTCGGTGGCGCCCATCACCAGTTCCCTCGAGGTAGACGGCTCACCGGACGCGCGCGACGACCTGATCGGCGACATCATCGACCTGCTCGAGGAGTTCGACTCGTCCGAGCGGCTCGACGTCCTCGCCGAGGTCCAGAAGCGTGCGATGCAGCGGATGATGGAGCAGCGCGACCTCTGACCGATGAACCGGAATCGATGCTGGTTGTATAAAAGTGTCCGACCCTGTCCGTAGCGTCCCTCCCGACGGTTCACGACAGGGAGGACGAGCACATGACGAGCTACGAGGAGATGGTGGTTGACAGGAGCGTCGAGGCCGCATGGCTCGAGTTCCGGGTGCGGGTCGCCGATCACCTGGCCGCGATGGACGAGGCGGACTACGTACGGCTCGGACTCACCGACGGAGCCGGTGACCCGACCGATCACGTGATGATCCGTTCCTACGGTCTCCGCGGGTTCACCGTCACGTGGCAGTGGGCGGATGGTGCCGACCGTCCCGGCGCGCGACACCGCCGAGCCATCCGGGTCACCCGCGCGAGGATCGACGCCTACGTTCTGCGGTTGAGCGGTGTGCTGCTGGCCGCCGGTGCGCCGCACCCGTCCTTCGTCCACGTGCTCGAGGGCGACCTGGTGCTGGTGGACTCGCCCGTCGAGACGACGCCGACGCCCGCACTGCCGACACTGCCCGTCTCGGTCATGCCCACCTCCCACGACGAGCTCGTCGAGTGGGTCGACCGCACGCTGACCGAACGTCTCGGGCGCCTGCCTCGCAAGCGGGACGATGGGTCGATCGGCATCTTCCGGAGCGACGATGCACGTCTGACCATTCGCATCAGTCGCAGCCGCCCGATCATCGAGGTCTGGGCGACCGTCGCGAAGGACGTCGACGTCCGCAAGGCGCGCAAGCTGCTGCCGAAGCTCAACGCGTCCTTCCACTTCTTCGCTTTCTCGCTGGTCGGCGACCGCGTGACGGTCGCGACGACCGTCGACGCGAAGCCGTTCTGTCCCGAGCACCTCGACCGGGCGATCGACTCGACGTTCGACTACCTCGAGGAGGCGGCGGGCGACGTCCGCGCCAAGCTGACTCGCAAGGCTCCGAGAGCAGACCTCGCCGACAACGCGATCGATCCTGACCTGTTACTCGTCTACGGCGTTCACACGGACGCGGAGGCGATGATCGAGATGGCGCGTGCTCTCACCGGCAGCTCGCGCACGGCGCTCGAGGGGTGGCGACAGGCCGCCTTGGAGGCTGGGAGGGCGGCGCGCAAGAAGGCATCGAAGGTCGAGCACGGCCCCGTGCAGCACGCGATGTACGAGCAGTCCCTGGCGTGGACCGACGTCGTGATCGCCATCAACCAGGCCGTCCAGGACATCGACGACGACCGCGAACCGTCGCGATGAACGACGCTTCGCGAGACGCGCTCACGTCATCGGCGATTCCCACCATCGTGACCCAGTTCGCTGAGAGGATCTGAGACATGCCGACTCCCATGCTGTGGCCCGAAGAGCCGAAGTTCGCCAGCGGCGCCGAGCAGCGCGTCTGGACCGCCCTGCGCGAGCAGCTCAGCGACAATGATCTGCTCATCGCCAACCAGCGTTTCACCGACCACGAGCGCGACTACGAGCTCGACATCGCCGTCGTGTTCGATGGGCTGGGTGTCGTCGTCCTGGAGATCAAGGGCGGCCAGGTCTGGGTCGAGAACGGTGCGTGGTTCCAGCAGCTGCCCGAGGGCATCAAGCGGCGCGACCCAGTGGAGCAGGCGATGAAGGCCAAGCACATCCTCAAGCGGTGGGTCGAGGACTCCATGGCGTGGGCGGGCAAGAAGCCGATCCTGTGGGCGCACGGCATCGTCCTGCCGAACGTCCGCCTGGAGCCGCAGTTCGACATGCCTGACTGCCACCGCTGGATGGTCGTCGACCGCGACGACATGGGCGACATGGTCAGCCGGCTCCGCAACATGCTGACGAGGCAGGAGCGCGTTGCGCGTCCGTGCGACGGTCTCGACATCGTCGCGATCCACGAGGCCCTGCAGGGACGGTTCCTGCCGCAGCGGATCTCCGCGACGCTGCCGTCGGACGACGTGGCCGATCGCGTCGCCGACCACGACGAGGTCATCGAGCGCCTGAGCCTCGAGCAGTCACGCATCCTCGACTTCATCAGCCACGTCGACCAGGTCGAGATCCGCGGGGGAGCGGGCAGCGGCAAGACCTGGCTCGCCGTCGAGCAGGCCCGTCGTCTCGCGAAGGACGGCCAGCGCGTCGCCCTCATGAGCTACTCGCGCGGTCTCTCGGTCTGGATGAAGCGTCGCCTCAGCACCTTCGGACCGAAGGAGCAGCCGGCCTATGTCGGGACGTTCCACGGTCTCGGCAAGGAGTGGGGCGCCACCGAGGGCAGCGACAACGACTCCGACTTCTGGGAGACCCGCCTGCCGCTCGAGATGCTCGACCTCGTCCGCGACCAGGACTGGGGCGACCTGTTCGACGCCATCGTCATCGACGAGGCCCAGGACTTCGCCGACTCGTGGTGGCCGGTGGTGCTCGAGGCGCTCAAGTATGAGGACAGCGGCCTGTACGTCTTCACCGACGAGGGCCAGCGCATCTTTCAGCGGTTCGGCGACTCGCCGGCCGGACTGGTGCCGCTCGTCCTCGACCGCAACCTGCGCAACACGAAGCAGATCTCGCAGACGTTCTCGTCGATGGCACCCAACAGGCTGCGGGTCAGTCCTCACGACGGCGAGGAGGTACGATTCGTCGAGTGCGAGCCGGACGACGCGCTCGACCGCGCCGACGACATGGTCGACCAGCTGATCGACGAGGGTTGGCAGCCGTCCGACATCGCCGTGCTGGCGACCGGACCCCGTCACCCCGAGCAGAAGTCGCGCCAGGAGGCGGGCTGGGAGCACTACTGGGACTCGTTCTGGGACAAGGACCAGGTCTTCTACGGTCATGTGTCCGGCTTCAAGGGTCTCGAGCGACCTGCCATCATCCTCGCCGTCAACGAGGGCGCCGACCGCGACCGCGCGAAGGAGCGGCTGTACGTCGGCCTGTCCCGGGCGCGCGACCTGCTCGTGGTCTGCGGCGATCCCGCACACATCGAGAAGCAGGGTGGGCCTGCGGTGCTGAAGAGATTAAGGGGCAACTGATGACGACTATTGAGCTGCACAAGACAGTCATCGAAGCGGCGTCCTGGAAGCTGGCATCGCTGCTGACCAGACGCCACCCGGAGCTGCTGATCCGCCGCGAGCACCCCGGCGGCGGTCAGTACGACGTTCTCGCGGTGCGGAGCGATCGTGGTTGCAACATTCAGATGAATCGTGCCGGGCGGATCCACGTCCACGGGCGCCACGACGGACGCGATCCGGTGTGGGAGCCGACTGAGTGGCAGGACGTGATCGGGCCGGACTACCGGCTGCTGGTCGAACGGCTCGAGGCCGCCGCCGGGCTCGAGCCGGTCACGCGAGCGCCCCGGTCCACCCGGCGAGTGCTGGTCTACCGGACGCTTTCCGCACTGGCGAACATCCAGATCCTGTCCGACCCCGTCGACATCAGCATGGGCTTCCTCGACACGTCGGGCTACGGCGCGGGGCCCGCGGACTGGGTCGACGAGTTTCCCGACTTGGCAGAGGCTGCCCGCGGTCGAACAAGCACCGAGGGCCCCGAACCTCGTTTCAACTACTGGCAGGCCAAGACCGCCGGTTTGAACGTGGCCTTCGACGTGGTCAGCGGTCAGACATGGTCGACCGGCGGTGACAGGCTCGATCTCGAGATGACCTATCAACTGGCGGACCGCAGCATGCCGAGTCTGCTGGCGTCGGTGCTCGAATTCGGGAGTGCGTCATGATCCCGTCGGAGCAGGAGCTGAGAGACGCTGCGTGCTACTTCTCCACAGACAAGGTGGGCGGCGCGGCCATGACCGGCTTCAAGCAGGAGGCGCGCTGGCGCCAGCATCTCTGGGCGAAGGGCCAGGGTGTCCGTGAGTTCGGCACGCACCCCGGACCAAAGCCCGCGACAGGTGAGGCGCGCCGTCAGATCGTGAACGGCACCAAGCTCCTCGACGATGACGTGAAAGCAGGCACGAACTTCCTGACCGACGCCATCGACGACCTGGTCGATGCCCGGATCAAGCAGCCCCAGGCGTACGAGACTCTCGATGCGCAGCGACTGCGGCGGGACCTCCTGTCCTCCATGCCGATGGCGTTCAACCTGTTCGGTGAGGCAGCTGCAGACGAGAACGAGGTCTCGCGCAGTCGACTGGCCGAGCTGTTCGGAGTACCTGCCGGCACGCCGTCCGAGATCGTCTTCGAGTGGTCACCGGGTCGGCGCGATGCCCGGTACACCCGCGACCGGACGGCGTTCGACGTCGCACTCCTGATCGGTGGTGCCGGTCCGCGCACCGTCGTCGGCATCGAGACGAAGTATCACGAGCACTCGGTCAAGGAGCCCTTGCCGAAGGCGAAGAGCAGAGCCGCGCACGAGCAGCAGACTCGATTCCTCGCCGACAAGGCGAACGCGTCAGGCGCCTTCGTCGACGGCTGGGAGGACCAGGTGCTCGACTCCGATCTTCGGCAGATCTGGCGTGACCACCTGCTCGCACTGTCGATGCGCGGGGTACCCGAGGAGTGGGCGCCCACGACCAAGTACGTGCTGCTCTACCCGAGCGGCAACGTCAGCTTCGCGAGCGCGGCAGAGCGCTACTCGGCGCTGTTGACAACTGACGACGACTCGTTCGCCGCCTTCACGATCGAGAGCATCCTGGACGCGGCGTTCGCCCACGGAGACTCGACGAAGGATGCATTCGACGAGCGCTACCTGCGCTGGATGCAGTCACCGTCGTGATCCCTCTCGGTCACCTCTTCTAGTCTGTTCGACTCCAAGCGGAGGGTGACAGAAGAATCAGGCTCACGCACTCGTACGGCGCGGACCACCTGCTCGGCGCGCAGCTCGTGGACGGTTGCCTGGAGAACGGAGCGGTTGCTCCACTGCTCGGCGTCGAAGATGCCCGTCCAGGTCGTCTCCACCTCCCGACGGAGCTGGTCCGGCCAGTCGACCAGCGGCGCGCTGCCCATGCCGGCGGCCTCTCGCCGGTCGAAGAAGTCATCCAGGATCGGGTCCAGTCGTCGACCGTACGCGTCGCCATTTTCGCCCGGCACGGACGCGACGAGCGGCGTGCGGTTCAGCACGCAGTGCCAGTCGCCGAAGTCGGAGATCACGACGTCATCACGCGGGATGCGGCACGTCAGAAGGACGTCGCCGGACTCGGCCTCCATGCGTAAGAATCCCCGACCAGGGTGCTGAGCCCACAGCCAGACGATCCCGGGCGAGCTCGTCGACAGCTGGTCCGCCATCTGCTGGTGCATCCACCCGTACGCCTCGGCGAAGTCGTGGTCGTCGTCCCAGCGCGGCGGACCATATCGTCCGTGCCTCGCAAGAGCGTCCCAGACGTCGACTTTCTGGACCGTCTGCATCACCAGGTGCGTCGAGAGGACATCGAGACCGGCGGAGTGCCACGGACCGAGGAGCCAGCGCGGCCGGATGTGAAGTCTTGGCGGAGTCGTGGTCACCGCGAGGACGCTACGGCCGACGTGTGACATGTCCCGTGCGTCGAACAGTCAGCCGCCCAGCTTCCAAGTGATGGATCCCGTGCCCCACTCGGCGGTACCGGCGTAGCGGTAGCCGGATGCCGTGCCGTCGGTGTTCTCCGTATTGACGGCGATGCACTCGAACGTCCCGGTCAGCGCGGTCAGGTCGTCCGTCGAACCGCCACCGGTCGCCGTGCAGCTCGAGTACTTGATCGGGCCCTCGAGGAGGTCGTCCGCGACCTTCTCCTTGGCGTCCTTTGTGATCTGCTCCTCGAGCGCCTCGACGAGCTCACCCCGAGCGGTACGTTCGGCCTCGTCCGCCTCCGCCTGCGCGTCCTCGGCGGCGTTCGCCTCCCGACGTTCCTGACGTTCTGCCGCGGCGGCCGCCTGATCGCGTTCGACGCCGTCGTTGTGCTGCTTGACGCCGGCCGCCGCGCCGGCTCCTGCCAGAAGCAGCAGGACGACGGCGCCGATCACGACCACCCGACGGGACGGTCGACGTGAGCGCCGGACGTACGACGTCCCGCAGCTCGGGCAGAAGTCTCCGCTGGTCGTGCTGGCGACACTGCACTTGCGGCAGATGCGGGTGGGAGCGAGATCGTGCTCGGGTTCGGACATGGGTTTCCTCGGTGATGAGGACGCGGCGACCGCCCCTGGACGGTCGCCGCGTCGGCCTGGATTTTCAGAACGTGTCGTTGATGGTGATGCGGTCGTACTTCTTCGGCAGGTTGTCGGCGCTGATGCACGACAGGGTCGTGGTCTGGCCGACGGCGACCGGCTCGGTCGTGCAGTCGGTGAGCGCGAGGACCTCGTTGCCCTGCATGAACTTGATCTCTACGAGTGCGGAGTCCTTGTCGTCACGGTTGTTCGTGACCTTCAGGCCCTTGATGTCGACGCTGCCGAGCCCGTCGTCAGCGATCTTCCAACCGGCGGCGTAGTCGAAGCCCGAGACCGAGAACTTCTCGCCCTCCTCGATCGTCAGCGGGTTGTCGGGACCACCGGGTTCCTGGTCCTTCGCCTCCTCCTTGTCGATCGACTTGCTGACCTCGTTGGCAGCTCCGCCGACGAGCGCGAGGCAGCCACCGATGAACAGGACCGAGATGGTGATCAGGACGAGCAGCACGTTGCGCAGGGTGTGGCGCTTCTTCACCGGTGCCAGCTGGACGGACCCGGTCTGCTGGGTGTGCTCGGTCCAGGTCGCGCCGTCCCACCAGCGCATGGCACCGGAAGAGTCGAGGTAGAAGCCGGGCGGCGTGCTGCCGCTGGGGGGCTGAGTGGTCATGGGGTGTCCCTCCGATCCGAGGCGACACCGTGTCGCCCGCCGAGCCAGCATCGGGCGTCGTCGAACGGAATCGCGGCAAGAATCGAGGACGTGATCAGAGCGAGCCACGGACGTAGTCACTTCGAGTGAGGTCTGCTGGGCGAGGATTGTCGGATCGAATGCCTAGAGTCATCAGCACGCTCACGAGCGACAGCGTCAAGTACCTGGCTGGCTGTCCGGCAACCCCTCACGTGGTGGGTGCCCCAGGGAGAGAGCAGGTCGTCAGCGATCGCTGGCGGCAAGCGGACGGTGCCACAGCGCGCCGAGAATCGAGGCCTCATGAACGAGTCATCAATCCCACCCGTGCGCGACTGCGGACGGTACCTCCCCGGGCACAGCGTCCACTGGATCCAGGCGAGGCTGACGTGGAACCAGCCTGTGGCTCACACAGCCGTGGAGATCGTCCACATCGGCGCTGCGTCCGTCTTGGTGTCGGCTGACGACGGATTGCGACAGTTCTGGAACCACGACGTGGACCGGCTCCGGGCGTTGGTCGAGCAGCACGGTCCCTTCGGCGCACTGGTCGGCTATCACGTGCTGCGGCTGGAGAGCGGGCATCTCCTGTGCCTGAAGGAGAACTCGGAGGGGCCGCTCGAGCCTTGCTGACTCGGCTACCGGCGGGCACGCCGTGCGGCACTCGCCGCCCGCGGTCTGACAGTCCCGCGCGGACGCGGGATGAAAAGCTCCCGGGGAAGGGTTGATCTCGAGGGCGACGCCACCCGGTCTCGTCTGTCTCGATGGAGGGTGTTCCATGTCTGTGCCGGTCTCGATGCTCGACCTCGCGACGGTCGCCCGCGACCAGACGGTCGGCGAGTCACTGGCCGGCACGGTCGCCCTGGCGCAGGCGGCGGAGCGGCTCGGCTACCAGCGCGTCTGGTACGCCGAGCACCACAACATGGCCGCGATCGCGTCGTCGGCGACGTCGGTGCTCATCGCCCACGTGGCTGCTCACACCAGCACCATCCGGCTCGGGTCCGGCGGCATCATGCTGCCCAATCACTCCCCGCTGACGATCGCCGAGCAGTTCGGCACCCTCGAGACGCTCCACCCCGGGCGGATCGACCTCGGTCTGGGGCGTGCGCCGGGCACCGACCAGAACACGATGCGGGCGCTGCGCCGCAACGCCACCTCGTCCGACACCTTCCCGGAGGACGTCCTGGAGCTGCAGGGATACCTGCAAGGGCAGTCACGCATTCCCGACGTCTCCGCCCACCCGGGCACCGGCACCAACGTCCCGCTCTACATCCTCGGCTCCTCGCTGTACGGCGCCGGTCTGGCCGCCGCCCTCGGTCTGCCGTACGCGTTCGCGTCGCACTTCGCGCCCGCCGCGCTCGACGAGGCGATCGCGCTGTACCGCCGCGAGTTCAAGCCGTCGGAGCAGCTGGACAAGCCGCACCTGATGGCTGCGTTCAACGTCTTCGCCGCCGACGACCAGGCCGATGCCGAACGTCAGCGGCAGGAGGTCATGCGCAGCCGCGTGGCGCTGCTCCTGCGTCCGGGCACGCAGTACACCGACGAGCAGGCGGACGAGCTGCTCGCCTCACCGCAGGCCGCGCACCTGCGCGGGATGATGACCTACAGCGCGGTCGGCACCCCCGACGTGGTCGGCAAGGCCGTCACCGAGTTCGTGGAGGAGACAGGCATCGACGAGCTGATCGTCACCCACCAGGGCCCGCGAGTCGAGCAGCGTCTGACGTCGGCGGAGCTGTTCGCGGACGTCTACTTCGCCTGAGGGCGTCTCACAGGCTCGATGGCGAAAGGCCGCGATCCGGCGCACAATCGCGCTAGGTTGTCTCGCACCTGTCCCTCCAGCTCTCGGAGTCACTCCATGGATATGCCAACAGCCGTCAGAAGCGTCCTGTCGCAGTACGCCAACTTCAACGGGCGTGCGCGCCGGTCGGAGTTCTGGTTCTACACACTCGCGGTCGTCATCGTGTCGATCATCGCTGCCATCATCGACGCGATCCTGGGCGTCATGATCCTCCAGTGGATCGTGATCCTGGCGACGCTCGTGCCCAGCCTGGCCGTCGGTTCACGCCGCCTGCACGACACCGACAAGAGCGGCTGGCTGCAGCTCATCACGATCATCCCGATCATCGGTGCGATCGTGCTCATCGTCTTCTGGGCGATGGACAGCACGCCCGACAACAAGTACGGCCCGAACCCCAAGGGTCTCGGCGCCGGCGGATACGCCCCGTACGGCACGCCGCCGCCCGCGGCCTGAGAACGACAACGCCGCTGACCTGCCCCAACGGCGGGTCAGCGGCGCCTCGGTGGTCAATGAGCGTGAGCCTGTCTCGAGGACTATGCTCCGATGACGCACGGATCAACATCTATCGGGGGAATGAATGAAGAGAATTCTGGCAGTGCTCGCAGCAGCGGTGATCGGCATGGGATTGATGAGTGTTCCGGCCGACGCAGCCTCGAGCCTGAAGCGACACAGCTCGAGCTGCAAGGCGCTGGGGTACAAGGCCAAGCCGGCCAAGTTCTCCATCCGCAAGGACGGTTTCGGAGACAAGGTCGGCGAGATCCGCCTCTACCGGAAGTCACGCAACAGCAACCAGGTGTGCACCCAGACTCAGCGATCCGCCGGCGTGAAGGCCAGCCAGTTCCAGGCGGGCGTCGAGGTCCTGGTGAAGTCGCGTGGCAAGTACTCGTACAAGTCGGCGTCGTCCATCCGGCGCACGAGCAACCGGTCGTACTCCTACACGTTCAAGGAGCTCGACTCGTCCAAGGCAACCCGCGGCAAGACGATCCTGAACCTGACGGGCGCGATCCTGACGACCGACGACGGCCAGTGGTGGGAAACCGGTTTCACCCGCAACGGCTGACACGAGTGCGGCGGGGTGCGTCGGCGGGGCGGCGCACCCCTAAGGTCGAACCGTGACCCTCCACGTCCATCGCGCCGAGCGGCTCGACACGCTCGTCGGCGGGCTCGCGGCGCTGCTCGCCGATCCGCTGCCGGATCCGTTCGCGGAGGAGATCGTTGTCGTCCCGGCACGAGGTGTCGAGCGGTGGCTCGCGCAGCAGCTCGGCCACCGGCTCGGGACGACGCCCGGGCGTCAGGACGGCGTGAGCGCCGGGATCCAGTTCGCGTCGCCGCGCTCGCTGGTCGCCGAGCTGCTGGGCATCGCGGACGACGACCCGTGGGACCCGGACCGTCTCGTGTGGCCGTTGCTCGAGGTCATCGACGCGTCGATGGGGCAGCCGTGGTGCCAGGCCTTGTCGCGGCACCTCGGGCACGAGCACGTCGGCACCGAGCGGGAGCTGCGGCAGAACCGGCGGTACGGGGTCGCTCGGCGCCTGGCGGGGTTGTTCGCCTCGTACGCGTCGCAGCGGCCGGAGATGATCACGGCGTGGAGCGAGGGTCGGGACGACGACGGGACGGGCACTGCCCTCGACCACGACGTCCGGTGGCAGGCGGAGCTGTATCGGCGCCTGGTGGCTGCGCTCGGCGAGGTCACGCCCGACGTCCGGCTGGCTCAGACCGTCGAGCGGCTGGAGAACGAGCCGGAGTCGTTCGACCTGCCGGCACGGATCTCTCTCCTGGGGCACACGCGCCTGTCGGTATCCGAGCTTCGGATACTCGACGCGCTCGGCCGGCACCGGGACGTCCACCTGTGGGTGCCGCACCCGTCGCCGGCGCTGTGGGACACGCTCACCGAGCGGGCGGCCGCAGGTGTCGTCCGGCGCAGTGACGACCCGGCACCGACCGAGGCTCCCAACCCGCTGCTGATCTCGCTCGGGCGGGACGTCCGCGAGATGCAGCGGACGCTCGAGGGCGTCCCGGGTGTCGTGCACGAGCACCTCCCGGCGAGCCACGAGCTGCCGCAGACTCTCCTCGGCTGGCTGCAGGACGACCTCGTCGACGACCGCAGCGGCAGCGCAGAGAGGCAGCTGAGGGAGGCAGACCGCAGCGTCCAGGTGCACGCGTGCCACGGCAAGGCGCGGCAGGTCGACGTGCTGCGCGAGGTGCTCGTCGGGCTGCTGGAGGACGATCCCACGCTCGAGCCCCGCGACATCCTCGTGATGTGCCCCGACATCGACACCTACGCCCCGCTGATCAGCGCCGCATTCGGCCTGATCGGCGTCGTCGAGGGCGGGCACCCGGCGCACCAGCTGCGAGTCCGCCTCGCCGACCGCGGCAGTGCCGGCACCAACCCGCTCGTCGGCGTCGCGCGGGCGCTGCTCGACCTCGCCGCGACAGGACGCGTCACGGCCACCGAGGTGCTCGACCTGCTGGCGATGGCACCCGTGCGGCACCGGTTCGGCTTCTCGGACGACGACCTGCAGCACCTCACCGGCTGGGTCGAGCGCTCCGGCGTCCGCTGGGGGCTCGACGCCGCGCACCGTGAGCCGTTCGGGCTCGGCGACCTCAGGCCCAACACGTGGGAGTTCGGGCTCGACCGCGTCCTGCTCGGCGCGGCCGTCGCCGAGCAGCGCGGACGTTGGATCGACACCGTCATGCCGCTCGACGACGTCAGCAGCGGCGACCTCGACCTCGCCGGACGGTGGGCCGAGCTCGTGCACCGCCTGCGGACGACGCTCGACCAGATGGCGACCGAGCAGCCCCTCGACGCCTGGGTCGACACCCTGCTCGACGGCGTCACGTCGCTGGCATCGGTCCCGTCGGTGGACGACTGGCAGCTCGCCCAGCTCGAGCGTGAGCTGGGCCGGCTCCGCGACACCGGCAAGGGATCGGCGACGCCGCTGCGCCTGGCCGAGGTCAGCGAGATGCTGACGACCCGGCTCGGTTCGCGGCCGACCCGCTCGAGCTTCCGCACCGGCACGCTGACCGTCTGCACCATGGTGCCGATGCGGTCCGTGCCGCACCGCGTCGTCTGCATGATCGGCCTGGACGACGGCGAGTTCCCGCGGGTCGGCGCGGTGCACGGCGACGACGTCCTCGCCCGCGACCCGATGACGGGGGAGCGCGACGTCCGCACCGAGGACCGGCAGCTCCTGCTCGACGCGATCCTCGCCGCCACCGAGACCCTCGTGGTCACCTACACCGGCGCCGATGAGCGCACCGGCCAGCCGCGGCCCCCGGCGGTCCCGCTCGGCGAGCTGATCGACCAGCTCGGGCGGACGGTCGACGGCCCCGTGAAGAAGCACGTCGTCGTCGAGCACCCGCTGCAGCCGTTCGACCGCAAGAACGTCCTGCCCGGGGCGCTCGTGCCCGGCCGGCCGTTCAGCTTCGACCCGGCGGCCCTCTCCGGTGCGCTCGCCACGGCGCACTCACGTCCCGACGCGCCGACGTCCTTCCTGCCCGGACGGCTCGACCCGCCGCCGCCGGAGGACGTCTCGCTGGCCGACCTCGCCGCGTTCCTCGCGCACCCGGTCAAGGCGTTCCTGCGCCAACGGCTCGACGTCGGCGTGCTCACCGAGGCCGAGGCGGTCGGCGACGACGTCCCGATCGAGCTCGACGCGCTCCAGAAGTGGAACGTCGGCGACCGCGTGCTGCGCGACGCCCTCCGGGGAGCCGACCCCAACGAGGCCATGCAGGCCGAGTACCGTCGCGGCATCCTCCCGCCCGGGCGCATCGGGCAGCAGATCCTCCGCGAGGTCAAGGACGCCGTCGAGCCGCTCGTCGTCGGCACCCGCCACCTCCGTGGCGGCATCGCGCGGTCCGTCGACATTGACGTGACCCTCGACGACGGACGCCGCGTGGTCGGCAGTGTCGCGGACGTCCACCAGGAGCACGTCGTGTCGGTGACGTACTCGTCGCTCGGCCCCAAGCACCGTCTTCGCTCGTGGCTCGACCTGCTCGCGCTGGCGTCGTCGGAGCCGGACGTGCCGTGGGTCGCGCACGCGATCGGCAAGTACCGCAAGGCCGGGCGTCACGCCGAGATCGGACCCATCGGCGACATCGCCCGCACCCACCTCGCCGACCTCGTCGCCCTGCGCGACCTCGGCCTGTGCGAGCCGCTGCCGCTGCCGCTCAAGACCTCGCTGGCCTACGCCGAGCGGCGTCGCAACCAGCTGCACGCCGATGCGATCGACTGGGCGCGGGGCGAGTGGGACGAGGGTCGCAACAAGGACGGCAGGCCCTGGCCCAAGGAGGCCGACGACCCGCACCACGGCGTCGTCTGGGGGCTCGGCGCACCGCTGGAGACGTTGCTCGACGCGGACGACGCCAGCGCCCAGTTCGCCGTCCTGTCGCAGCGCCTGTGGGACCCGCTGCTCGCGTTCGAGCGGGTGGACGTGCTGTGAGGCCGTTCGACATCCGCGACCCGCTGCCGTCCGGCACGACCCTGCTCGAGGCCAGCGCCGGCACGGGCAAGACGTGGACCGTCGGCGCGCTCGTCACCCGTTACGTCGCCGAGGGCGAGGCGACGCTGGACGAGCTGCTGATCATCACGTTCGGACGAGCCGCGAGCCGCGAGCTGCGTGAACGGGTCCGCGAGCAGCTCGTCGAGGCGGAGCGCGAGCTCGCCGATCCCGTCGCCGCGTCTGAGCACGACAACGCCGTCATCGTCCTGCTGGCCGAGGGAGGGGCGCACGTCGTCGCGCAGCGTCGCGAACGGCTGCGGGCAGCGCTGGCCGACTTCGACGGGGCGACGATCGCCACGACCCACCAGTTCTGCCAGCTCGTCCTGCGCAGCCTCGGCACCGCCGGGGACGCCGATGCGAACGCGGAGCTGGTCGAGAGCCTCGACGACGTCGTGGTGCAGATCGTCGACGACCTCTATGTCGCCCGCTACCGCCTCGAGGAGGTGCCGCCGTTCACGATCGGCGAGGCGCTGTCGTTGGCGCGCAGCGCGGTCGGCGACCCGCAGGCGCAGCTGCTGCCCGACGACCCCGACCCGTCGACCCGGCACGGCCAGCGCGTCGGCTTCGCCGTGGCGGTGCGCGACGAGCTCGATCGCCGCAAGCGGGCCCTCGGCCTGCTGAGCTACGACGACCTGCTGAGCCGGCTCGCCGTCGCGCTGGAGGGCGACGACGCCCCGGCCCGCGACCAGATGCGCCGCCGCTGGAGCGTCGTGCTGGTCGACGAGTTCCAGGACACCGATCCCGTGCAGTGGCAGGTGCTGGAGCGGGCCTTCGGAGGGGCCGCGACGCTGATCCTCATCGGCGACCCGAAGCAGGCGATCTACGCGTTCCGCGGCGGCGACGTCGTGACGTACCTCGAGGCGGCCGCGACGTCGGGGGAGCAGGCGACGCTCGCGACCAACTGGCGCAGCGACGGCCCGCTGGTGAAGTCGCTGCTGGTCCCGTTCGAGGGCGCCGCCCTGGGCGACGGACGCATCGTGGTGCACCCCGTCGACGCCGCCAACCAGGGCTCCCGCCTCGCCGGTGACACGCCGACCGATCCGTTCCGACTGCGGGTGCTGACGCGGTTCGACTCCCAGACGTCCCCGGGCGACAAGATCCGCGCGCCGAAGGCCCGCGAGCTCATCGCGCAGGACCTGGCCGGTGACGTCACGGCCGCCCTCGCCGGAGGGACGACGTTCGACGGGCGTCCGCTCGGGGCCGGCGACATCGCGGTGCTGGTCTACTCGCACCCGCACGCCGCGCTGGTGCAGCGGGCGCTCGCCGAGCACGGGGTCACCGCCGTCCTCGCGGGAGGCAGCAACGTGTTCCGCAGCCCCGCCGGCGACTCCTGGCTGACGCTGCTCGAGGCCATGGAGCGTCCGCAGAGCAGCCCTCGCGTGCGGGCAGCGGCGCTCACCGACTTCTTCGGGCACTCCGCCGCCGATCTCGCCACCGAGGGGGACACGCTGACCGACCGCGTCGCGACCCGCATCCGCGATCTGTCCGACCTGCTGCGCGACCGGGGGATCGCCGCGGTGTTCGAGGCGACGTCCGGGCACGGCGAGCTGGCCCAGCGGGTGCTCGAGCGTCCCGACGGCCGTCGCCGCATGACCGACCTGCGGCACGTCGCGCAGAGTCTGCACGAGGTCACCGAGCGCGACCGGCTCGGACCCGCCGCGATGCTCGCCTGGCTGCGCGGCCAGCGCGATGACTCCGCCGACGGCGCCGCCGAGCGCACGCGCCGCCTCGACAGCGACGCCGCCGCCGTGCAGATCGTCACGGTGCACGCGAGCAAGGGCCTGCAGTACCCCGTCGTCTACCTGCCCTTCCTGTTCGACCGGTGGATCCCACCCGTCGACGTCCCGCGCTTCCACGACGGCAGCGAGCGCGTGCTCGACATCGGCGGACCCGGCAGCAGCTCGTTCAACGCCAGCGTGAAGGCCGCGAAGGCCGAGGACTGCGGCGAGCAGCTGCGTCTGCTGTACGTCGCGGCGACGCGTGCGCAGTCGCAGGTCGTCGCGTGGTGGGCGCCGAGCACCAACGCCCACAACGCCGGCCTGACGCGATTGCTGTTCGGCCGCAGGCCCGGCGAGGCCGTCGTGCCGGACGTCGCTGCGGCGCCGAGCGATGCGGACGTCGTCCAGCAGCTCAACGAGTGGCAGGCGCGCGGCGGTCCGGTCGTCGAGCGGGTGCTCCCGCGCCCCGCGACGCCCGTCCCGGACGCCGAGCCCGCCGGCGACCTGTCGATCCGGACGTTCGACCGTGAGGTCGACGCGACGTGGCGGCGCACGTCGTACACCGGGCTGACGCGGGACGACCATGCTGCGGCGGTGGGGAGCGAGGCGCCGGAGGTGGGGAAGGACGACGAGGGCACGGACGGTATCGAGGCCCCGGCGGCGGGCGGCGTCCGCACCTCGACCGGCGAGGTCGTTCTGTCGCCGATGGCGAACCTGCCCACCGGGGCGGCGTTCGGCAGCCTGGTGCACGGCGTCCTCGAGCGGCTCGACGTCACGACCGGAGACCTGCGGGCCGAGCTGGCGTCGCTGGCGGAGGCGGAGGTCGGCTACTGGGACGTCGACGTCGACACCGACGAGCTCGCCGACGCGCTGGTCGCCGTGTGCCGGACGCCGCTGGGTCCGCTCGCCGACGACCTGAACCTCGAGACCCTGCTGGCGTCCCGGCAGCTGCGCGAGCTCGACTTCGAGCTGCCGCTGGCCGGCGGCGACACCCCGCACGCCCGTGCCACGAGTGGTGACGAGCCACGCCTCGGCGACCTCGCACCGCTGCTCGAGCAGCACCTCCCGGCCGACGACCCGATGCGTGCCTTCGCCGAGCGTCTCCGCACGCCCGGGCTGGCCGGGCAGGAGCTGCGCGGCTACCTCTCCGGCTCGATCGACCTCGGTCTCCGGCTGCCCGACGGCCGCGTGCTCGTCGTCGACTACAAGACCAACTGGCTGGGCGACTTCACGGAGCCGTTGACCCTCGACGGCTACAGCCCGTCCGGCCTCGTCGAGGCGATGAGCTCCGGCACGTACCCGCTGCAGTCGCTGCTGTACTCGGTCGTCGTCCACCGGTTCCTGCGCTGGCGGCAGCCCGGCTACGACCCCGAGCAGCACCTCGGCGGCACCCTGTACCTGTACGTCCGCGGCATGGCAGGGCCGGACACGCCGCGCGCGGACGGCCAGACGTACGGCGTGTTCGCGTGGCACCCGCCGGCGTCGTTGATCATCGCCTTGTCCGATCTGCTCGACGGGCACGTCTCGGACGGAGTGGTGACATGACCGAGGCGTTGACGTTCGACGATCCGCACGACCGGCGCTCGGCACTGGGCGTCGAGGGAGTCCTCGGCGCGTTCAACCGTCCCGAGCTGTTGTCAGCCGCCGACATCCGCATCGCGTTGCGCGTCTCCGAGATCGCGGGGGAGCGGTCGGACGACGTGCGGCTCGCGCTGGCGCTCGCGATCAGGTCGGTGCGCAACGGGTCGACGTGCATCGAGCTGGGAGAGCTGGCCGACGAGCTGGGAACCCAGCACGCCGACCTGCCCTGGCCGGATCCGGCCACGTGGCACGCCGAGGTCGCTGCGAGCGTGCTGGTCGACGCCGACGTGCCGGTCATGCGCGTCGAGGGTCGGCTGATCTACCTCGACCGCTACTTCGAGCTCGAGTCCGACCTCACCCGCGACCTCGTCGAGCGCGGTGAACGTCCGCCCCCGGTGCCGGACGAGGCGCTGCTCGAGACCGACCTGGCACGGCTGTTCCCGGGCGAGGGCTATGCGGAGCAGCGGGCCGCCGGCGAGCGCGCCGCACGCGGCTGGACGTCCGTCCTCACCGGAGGGCCCGGCACCGGCAAGACGACGGCCCTGGCCCGACTCCTCGCCGTCCTCGCGTCGCAGGCGACCGCCGGGGGGCAGCCGCCGCTGCGAGTCGCCCTCGCCGCCCCGACCGGCAAGGCTGCCGCCAGGATGAAGGAGGCCGTCGCCGCGGTCGCCGACGCCGAGGGCTTCACCGACGCCGAGCGCGCTTGGCTGAAGGGCCTGACGGCGTCCACGATGCACCGGCTCCTGGGCTACCGCCCCGACAACGGGACACGGTTCCGGCACGATCGACGACATCGGCTGCCGCACGACGTCGTCGTGGTCGACGAGAGCTCGATGGTGTCGCTGACCCTCATGGCGCGGCTGGTCGAGGCCGTCCGCCCCGACAGCCGGCTGATCCTGGTCGGCGACCCCGACCAGCTCGCGTCGATCGAGGCCGGCACGGTGCTGCGCGATCTGGTGACGGGCTGGGGGAGCGGTCCGACGTCGCCGGTGTCACAGCTGCAGTCGGGCCACCGGTTCGGCGGAGCCATCAGTGAGCTCGCGTCGGCCGTCCGCGACGGTGACGCCGATGCGGCGATCGAGATCCTGCGCGCCGACCACGACAACGTCCACCTCGTGAAGGGTGACCACCTCGCCGACACGATCCGCGACCTGGTGCTCCCCGACGCGCGGGCGATGGTCGAGGCCGCGCGTGACGTCAGGGTCGAGGACGCGCTCGAGCTGCTGAACGGCCACCGCCTGCTGTGCGCCCACCGCGAGGGACCGTTCGGCGCGACGACGTGGAACGACCAGGTCGTCCGCTGGCTCGACGAGGAGTCCGGGTACACGCTCGGGCGTCCGTGGTTCGCCGGACGTCCGGTGCTGGTCACCGAGAACGACCGCGGTCTGCGGCTCTACAACGGCGACACCGCGATGACCGTGCCGGCCGGTGAGGGTCTCGCGGTCGTCGTCGCGGAGGAGGAGCGCCGCCGGTTCGCGCCGTCCCGCCTCGGCACCGTCCACACCGCGTACGCCATGACGGTGCACCGCAGCCAGGGCAGCCAGTTCGAGCGGGTGTCGGTGCTGCTGCCCGACGACGAGTCCCGTCTGCTGACCCGCGAGCTGCTCTACACGGCGCTGACGCGCGCGCAGACGTCCGTGACGCTGATCGGTTCGGAGGACGCCGTGCGCGCCGCGATCGACACCCGCGTGCTGCGCGCGAGCGGACTGGCCGAGCGACTGGCGGGGGCGCTGGGGGAGTCTTGGGCGAGTCAGCCCGATACGGGTCAGCCGCCCCGGTAGCGTCCGGGGGTGGCCAGTCCTCGCCGATCCGGTGCTCGTCGGCGCAGCGCGTCGCCGCTGCCGTCCGCCGGGCCGGGCGAGCGAGTCTGGGTGCTCGACGTGCCGTACGGGACGCAGGTCGACGGCGCCACGTGGCACCCGGCAGTCAGGAGCCACGTGTTCGTCGGCCGTGCTCTGCCCCCACACCTCGCTGCCTACGCTCCGGGGGCGTACACGCTCGGTCGGTTCATCGAGAACTCCCTGAACCCCGACGACCCGACGCCCGGCCCCGAACCGACAGGGGACCTCGAGCCCCGGAGGATCCAGTTCGAGGCGGCCGACGCGATCGCCGAGCATGCCGCCGGTGGTGGTCGACAGTTCCTCCTGGCCGACGAGCCAGGTGTGGGCAAGACGATCTCAGCGGTGCTCAGCGCGACGGCCGTCGGTGACCTGCGCGGCGCCCGACGGGTGCTCGTCGTGGCCGACCGGCCGGCGGCCATCACGATCGGACACTGGTGCCGCACGATCACGGCGCTGGGGGACGGGGGTCTGGAGTGGGTCGTCATCACGTGGGACAGGCTCGAGAAGGTCAAGGACCACGCGTGGGACGTGATCATCGCGGACGAGGCCCACGCGCTGCGGCGCACGACGACGAAGCGCTGGAAGCTCTGGGCGAAGGTCTCGGGGCACGCGCTGCCGCACGACAGGGCGCCCTTCGTCATCGCGACGACCGCGACCCCCGGACACACGCCACTCGAGCTGCCGTACCTCGCGCCCGCCTACGCCCAGGTGCTCGGGGAGTCGATGCGGGAGTGGACCTCGTCGACGCAACCCGGGACGACGTTCGCCACTGCGCTCGAGCGCCACGGCGTGGGGGTGGAGCACGGCCGGTACGGCGCGACGTGGACCGACGATCCCGCCCGACGCGCGGCTGACCTCAAGCTCGTGCGGGGCTGGCTCGCCGACGAGCGACCTGCGGCGATGCTGCACCGCGCGGCGCCGTGGGGACCGGTGCCGATCTCCGGCATGCCGGTGGCGCTCACGCCGGCCGAGCGCGCTGCCTATGAGGCCGAGTGGGGTGAGTTCTGTCGCGAGATGGACATCGCGCGACGGGGCCGCAGCGTCGCGAAGGGACGGGCCGCACTGCTGCGCTTCCGGCAGAAGGCCGGGCTGATCCGGGTCGACTCGACGGTCGCCTGGATCGCTCAGCAGGTGCAGTCCGAGCGCCAGGTGGCGTGCTCGGTCGAGTTCGTCACGACCGCCGCCGACCCCATCGTCGACCGACTGCGCGACTCCGGCATCGACGTGGCGACGATCTACGGTCGCGACCGGTTCGACCCTGAGGCCGAGCGGCTCCGGTTCCAGACCGGCCAGGCGAAGGTCTGCGTCTTCACGACGGTCGCCTCGATCAGCCTGCACTCCGGCGAGACTCTCCCGGACGGCCGCCGGGCCAGCACCGAGCCGCGCGTCGGCATCTTCCACCAGGCGCGCTTCTCGGGCATCGCCGCACGGCAGGTGACCGGTCGCACCCATCGCGACCACCAGGTCTCGCCGTGGCACATCGCGTACGCCGAGGGCACGGTCGAGGAGCAGGTCGGCAAGGTCATGGTGGAGCGGATCGCCGCGGCCTCCGACTCGGTGGGGAGCGACACCACCGGCCTCACCGACCTCGCTCGGCTCCTCGGCGCCGACTGGCTGCCGCCCACGACCATGACGGCAGACGACACCTGACCGGGTACTGACTATCGTGGGGCGCGATGATCACTCGCCTCGATGCCGCTCAACGCCTGGACATCCCCTTGGAGATGGCCACCCGGCACGGTCTGCCGACGACGCTCACCGAGGCCCAGCTGGGTGAGATCGAAGACAATCCGCCACCGTGGCTGGTCCAGTCCCGCGCCAATCGGACCGGCAGGAAGCCGGTCTGGGTCGATCTGGTGTGCGATGTCTGCGGGTCTGCGGAGAAAGCTCGGCCGAAGAAGTGGTGGCCGACGTTCACGTACATCAGCTGCGACTCCCATCAGCCGTCCGATCTGCCGCAGCCGCTGGACGACGAGCTGCGCAGCGAGGTCCCGGGCGTCGGCAGCCGGTTCGTCGGCTGGGTCGACATCCGGCTCGACTGAGCCAGCGGTCAGGCGCGGCGTCGAGGTCCGCGAAGCTGTCATCGGCTTGCCCGATGCGGCTAGCGTCGGTGTTCATGCCCAGAGCTCGCAACGATCGTCCGATGCCGTCGGGGGCAGGAAAGCGACGGCTGGAGAAACCCAGTCGGTCTGCAGCGCGTGACGCGCGAGGCGACGGTGCACGCAGCCGGTTCAGGATCTCGCCGGCGATGATCGGGGTGGTCGCGATGATGACGGCTGGCCTGGGGACGTTCGCATCGTCCGGGGCGTACGCCGAGGACGGCAGCCTGACGAGCCTGGGCTACGGGCCGGCTGGAGGATCCCGGACGACGGGTGCGGCAGCGCCGGCCGTCGATGAGGGAGTCGACGTGAGCCGGGGCATCGACCGTCCCGAGCTCGAGCGGCAGATGGCGCTCCAGGCCGCGCAGCGCGCGCAGGCGCTCGAGGAGATCGACCGGGACATCACCGCGACGGCCGAGGATGCCGAGCGCGAGGAGGAGGAGCGCGTCGCGCAGGAGGAGAGACGACGCAACCAGTGGGTCCTGCCCGTCACCGGTTACACGCTCAGCGCCCGGTTCGGGCAGTCGAGCAGCATGTGGTCGAGCGGCGCCCACACGGGCCTGGACTTCGCGGGACCGTCGGGGACCAAGATCGTGTCGGTGGCTGCCGGGACCGTCACGTCCGTCGGGTACGAGGGGTCCTACGGCAATCGGACCGTCGTGACACTTCCCGACGGCACAGACATCTCGTACTCGCACCAGAGCCGTTTCGCGGTGGCGGTCGGCGACGAGGTACTGCCCGGCCAGCTCATCGGATACACCGGTGCCACGGGCAACGTGACCGGTCCACACCTGCACCTCGAGGTGGAGCTGTCGGGCTCGGGAACGGTCGACCCCGAGCCGGTGCTGCGCGAGCACGGCATCGATCCCTGACGGATCCGTCGCCATCGCCTCGGGTCGCCCGGATCCTTCGTGAGCTGCAACCTGTGTCAGACCCCCTGTCTAGAGTGAAAGAAAGACGGAGAAGGCGGGTGAAAATGGCTCTCGACGAGCGGCAGGTGATCGATGAGATCGTCGTGCGTCGACAGGCGCTTGCCTCTGTCGAGGCGGCCGAGGCCGAGCAGCTTCTCGAGTACGTCGACCACGCGCGCGAAGTCGGCGAACGCATCGGTGGAGTGGCGCAGGGACGCCGCCGCGTCGACTCCGCCGTGCACGAGCTCTCGTTGGCCATGACGTTGCCCGTCCCGACGATCGAGCGCCGCGTGGCCCGCGCCCGACGGCTGCGGTCGACCATGCCCGCGGTCTGGCAGGCATGGCACGACGGGCGCATCAGCACCACGATCGTCACGTCCATCGACCGGGCCGCCACCCGGCTGGTGCACGCGGAGTCCGTGGCTGGTCTCGACGACATCGCCGTCGACCGCCTCGTTCGCCTCACGCCTGGTCAGGCGACACGGTGGCTCGACTCATGGGTTGAGCGCACCGAGGCCGACGAGTCCAGCCGACGGCACGAGATCGCCCACCGCGATCGCAAGGTCACGCTGAGGCCGCTCGGTGACGGCATGACCCGCCTGACCGCCGACCTCACGTCGACCGATGCGGCAGCGGCCATGCAGAGCCTGTCGAAAGCTGCGCACCAGCTGCCGGCCGACGACGACCGCACGATCGACCAGGCCCGCGCCGACGTGTTGGTCGACACCTTGCTTGATCGTCGCGAGGGCGGCCTCGGCTACCGTGCCGTCATCGGCGTCACGGTGCCCCTGTCGTCGCTGATGGGCTTCAGCGACGCTCCTGGCGAGCTGACGGACCGCTCGGCGACCATCCCGGCCCACGTTGTCCGAGCGGCGATGCGTGACCCGAAGAGCCTGCTGTACCGGCTCGTCACCGACGATGTCGGCAACCTCCTGACCGTGCAGTGGCTGGGACGCACCGCTCCTACCAGGCTCGACCAGGTGCTGGAGTTCCGCGACGGCACCTCCGTCTTCCCGACCAGCTCCGTACCTGCCCGACTGTGCGACGACGACCACAGCGAGCCGTGGCCGGCTGAGACGAGCGCCGCCAACACCGGCCCGCTCAACAGGCGAGCCCACAACCTGAAGACCGAAGGGCACCTGCGGCTACGACAACCCAAGCCCGGGACCTTCGAGTGGACGACTCGCACCGGGCACACCTACACACGGTCACCAGCGCCGCTTCCCGTCGCGGACTGGGATCTCACCTCACTGGCACGGCACGACGTGCAAGACCTTCCTGTCGATCCCGGGGCCGACGAGTTCGCCGAGATGTTCGCGGCACTCGAGGCTGCCTGATCGCTACTCGCGATCGAACCGCAGCGTCGCGTCGACCGCCTCCGGTGTCACCATGCTGGCAGCGCCCGTCTCGCCGTACTTGGCGCGGTACGCGGCGTCGACAGCGGCCACGATCCCGGTCGATGACGCGCCGACGTCCTCCACGCGGACATCGGCCTCCAACCCAGGCACACGGACGGCGGCTCGTCGGGTCTTCAGCGCGCGACCGAACCAGCCGGTGTCCCGACGGTGCCAGGTCCGCACGTACACCTGCCCGTCAACACGAACGACCCAGATGGGCACCCACGCCCGCAGGCTTCCGTCGCTGCGTCTGACGGCGATCTCGAGCTCACCGGCTTCCTCCAGCAGATCCAGCTCGTCCGGTGACCACGCGACACTCATGGTCCGACTCTAGGTTCACCGGGTGGTCCGGGCCATAGAGTCGTGGCGTGAGCGACGCACCGGACCACCACGTCGAGTTCTGCACCACCGTCATCTACCCGCTGACCGCCGTCGACATCGGCGCGCTCGGCGACGGGTGGGACCGCGGCCCGTACACGCCGCCGAAGTCGGCCGGCAAGAGCTCGCGTTTCTCCGCTGCCAACCGGCTCCGCTACATCGGCAACGCCTCGGCGCTCGAGCCGCTCTTCGACGACTCCAGGCGTGCGCACCGCAGGGTCGCGGCCGAGCACGAGCAGTTCATGATCGACGCCGTCGAGGTCGTCGTGCTGGACGAGCACTGGTCGGCACACGCCGGCCTGTTGATCGTCCACCTGACGCATCACGCGGCGCACGCCCCGCAGGCCGCGCTCGAACGGCTGGCGCGCATCGCCCGGCTCGGCCGCGCCGAGTGCCGGGAGCTGCTCGCGGTCGTTGCCGGCCCGCCGGGCAGCTGGACGGTCAACGAGAGCATCCCGAGGGCGGCCACCGTGAGCCAGTCGATCGCGCCTCCCGACGACACCCCGGGACTCGTCCGCTGGGACGGATCGGATGCCGGC
>Ga0247730_1000277_pt1 | contig 44735 bp, 44 predicted proteins | sample UWRJL073202C2_FD_180959 | JGI IMG/M metagenome (GOLD analysis project Ga0247730, IMG submission 180959) | Plant litter microbial communities from Arlington Agricultural Research Station in Wisconsin, United States - UWRJ-L073-202C-2 | ecosystem: Environmental > Terrestrial > Plant litter >... | reverse complement strand
CGACGAGCTTCACACCGTCATCCTGGAACTCGGTCGCACCATCCGCGAATTCCATCTCCAGCATCAGGGCCGTGCGCGCGAAAGCCGCCAGCCCGAAGCGCGCGTTTCCGTGCGCGCTGCCATCGCACCGATCCCCGATGCGGCCGCTAACGACGGCCATCTGGTTTTCGACGACAATGCCTATTCCTACCCGGCGCGTGTTGCCGGCCTGGGAGGCTGATCGATGCGTGCCACACCCTATTATCAATCGCCCTTTCACAAATGGAATGCCGGCATCCGGGAGAACCATCCCCGACAGGCACCCATCCGCAATGCGGGCGATCCACACGACAGCAAACGACAAGGAAAGAGCTGATGGCGAGCAAGAAAGGCGAACAGAACAATTTGAAACTGTCCGCGGTGCTGGATCTGAACGAGGCCTCGACGCTTCACAGCACACTTCTGACCATGCGCGGCCGCAACCTGGTGATCGATGCTTCGAGTGTCGAGCGCGCCGGCGTGCAGTGCGTGCAGGTCCTTATGGCCGGAGCCAAGGCATGGGAGGAGGACAAGAAGACCTTCACCATCGCGAAGGTTTCGGACGCATTTCAAAAAACCATGCAGCTCATCGGTGTCGACATCGATCCCCTGCTTGCAAAGGAGATTCGGCAATGAAGAAAAAAGTCCTGACCGTGGATGATTCACGGACAATCCGTAACATGCTGCTGGTGACGCTGAACAATGCCGGATTCGAAACGATCCAGGCGGAAGACGGCATCGAAGGCCTGGAAATTCTCGAAGAAGCCAACCCGGATGTGATCGTCACCGACATCAACATGCCGCGTCTCGACGGTTTCGGCTTCATTGAGGGCGTGCGCCGCAACGAAAAGTTCCGCGCCATTCCGATCCTCGTGCTGACCACCGAAAGCGACGCGGAAAAGAAGAACCGGGCGCGCCAGGCCGGTGCCACCGGTTGGATCGTCAAACCTTTCGATCCGATCAAACTGATTGACGCGATCGAGCGTGTAACCGCCTGAACTGGGATTTTCTCCTATGGATATGAACGAAATCAAAGAAATCTTCTTTCAGGAATGCGAAGAACAGCTCGCTGAACTGGAATCGGGTCTTCTCAAACTGAATGATGGGGATCGCGACCCGGAAACGGTCAACGCCGTTTTCCGAGCGGTGCACTCGATCAAGGGTGGTGCGGGCGCCTTCGGCCTCGACGATCTCGTCGCCTTCGCCCACGTTTTTGAGACCACACTTGATTGCGTTCGATCCAACAAGCTGGAGCCCGGACCTGAAGTCCTGAAGGTCATGCTGAAATCGGCCGATATCCTGGCCGACCTGACCAACGCCTCGCGCGATGGCGTGACTGTCGATCCGTCGCGCAGCCGTGGCTTGGTCAAGGAACTGGAAGCGCTTGCCAATGGCGAGCCGCTGCCCACCGCCTCGGCTGTGGCCGAGGTCGCAGCGCCCAAGGCTGCACCGGTGCAGGAGGGAGGTTTCCAACCCATCCCGTTCTCCTTCGACGATTTCGGCTCCGACGACGAGGACAGCACGCCGTCGTTCGACATCACCTTCAAGCCACGCTCCGACCTTTATGCCAAGGGCAACGAGGCTGCGCTGCTGCTGCGTGATCTGTCGCGCATTGGCGAGATGAGCATCAACTGCAACATGGACAAGCTGCCGCCGCTCGACCAGGTTGATCCGGAAGCTGCCTATTTCCACTGGTCGATCACCATCAAGACCGACAAGGGCGAAGCCGGTATCCGCACCGTATTCGAATTTGCCGAATGGGATTGCGATCTGGAAATCACCCCGACACCGGTTGATGAAGCCGCCGTCGCGGAAGAGCTGCCGATGATACCGGTGCCGTTCGATCTGTCGGTGCTCGACGAAGTCAGCAATGACACGGCGTCGGATCTTAAGGGCGCCAGCGCAGACGCCCTCAACGCTGCAGACACCGCAAGCAAGGTCAACGAGGCCGTCGGTGCCGCCGCCACCCGCGCCGAACGGGCAGAAAAGAAGGAGGCAGCACCAGCCGCTGCCGCCATCGCTGGCCAGAACAGTGCCGGCCAGACGATCCGCGTCGATCTCGATCGCGTCGACCGCCTGATCAACCTCGTCGGCGAACTGGTCATCAACCAGGCGATGCTGTCGCAAAGCGTCGTCGAGAACGACACGACCGGCACATCGGCCGTCAACATGGGCCTCGACGAGCTGCAGCAGCTCACCCGCGAGATCCAGGACAGCGTCATGGCCATCCGTGCGCAGCCGGTCAAGCCTGTGTTCCAGCGCATGTCGCGCATCGTCCGCGAAGTGGCCGACATGGTCGGCAAGTCGATCCGCCTGGTGACCGAGGGTGAAAACACCGAAGTCGACAAGACGGTAATCGACAAGATCGCTGAGCCGCTGACCCACATGATCCGCAATGCCGTCGACCACGGTATTGAATCCCCGGAAAAGCGCGTTGCCGCCGGCAAGGATCCGGAAGGCACGATCAAGCTGACCGCAAAGCACCGTTCCGGCCGCATCCTGATCGAACTGATCGACGACGGTGCCGGCATCAATCGCGAGCGTGTCCGCCAGAAGGCGATCGACAACGAGTTGATCGCCGCCGACGCCAATCTGTCGGATGAAGAAATCGACAACCTGATCTTTGCGCCCGGCTTCTCGACGGCCGACACGATCTCCGACATTTCCGGCCGCGGCGTCGGCATGGACGTGGTCAAGCGTTCGATCCAGGCTCTGGGTGGCCGCATCAGCATCACCTCGCGCCCCGGTCATGGCTCCGTTTTCACCATGAGCCTGCCGCTGACGCTGGCCGTGCTTGACGGCATGGTGGTCACGGTTGCCGGCCAGACCTTGGTGGTGCCGTTGACCGCGATCGTCGAAACATTGCAGCCGGAAGCGTCCGCCGTGCACTCGTTTGGCGCCAATCAGCGCCTGATTTCGATCCGCAATAGTTTTTGCCCGCTGGTCGATGTCGGTAGGATCCTCAATTTCCGCGCCACCCAGGCCAATCCCGTCGACGGTGTTGCGCTGCTGGTGGAATCGGAAGGCGGCGGACAGCGCGCGCTGATGGTCGATGCCATCCAGGGCCAGCGCCAGGTGGTGATCAAGAGCCTGGAGGCCAACTACACCTACGTCCCCGGCATTGCCGCGGCGACCATCCTGGGCGACGGCCGCGTGGCCCTCATCCTCGACGTCGATGCGGTGGTCGCGGCTTCCCGTGGCCAATCGCTCAGGGCTGAAATGTCCCTGGCAGCCGCAGGTTAAGACGATGATGAACCGCAGGCAAAACCGCATCGCAGACGGCCGGGAGCCATGGGGCTCCCGGGGTCACGGGCGCGAGTTTGACCGGCTTGAAATATCCCGCTGCGCACCGCGCGGCCGACCGACAACGTGCGTTGACCGACCGACGAGCCTTACCCCCGACAGCGAAAGCAAAGCCGCATGAGCGTTCTGAATGTAAAAGACAATCGGCAGCTGTCTCCCGATGAAGTCCTGGCCAGCGGCGAATATCCGCTGACACGCCGCGACCTCACCGAGATATCGGCGATGATTTATGCGGATGCTGGAATTTTTCTCAACGATTCCAAGGCGTCGTTGGTCTATTCGCGGCTGTCGAAGCACATCCGCCAGCTCGGCATCAGTGGTTTCAGGGAATATTGCACGCTGGTCTCCTCGCAGGAGGGCGCGCCGGCCCGTCGTGAAATGCTGTCGCATCTGACGACCAATTTTACCCGCTTCTTTCGCGAGAACCACCATTTCGACCATCTGCGCACAGACGTTCTGCCGGGCCTGTTGGTCAAGGCCCGCAATGGCGGCCGGGTTCGGATCTGGTCGGCTGCCTGCTCCGATGGTCAGGAGCCCTATTCGATCGCGCTCACCATTCTGGCGATGATGCCGAACGTCACGGACTACGATTTCAAGATCCTGGCCACCGACATCGACCCTAAGATCCTGGCCCAGGCCCGTGCCGGCATTTATGACGAAGGCGCGCTGGAAACCGTGTCGCCGGCCATGCGCAAGCAGTCGTTCCGCGAGGTCGACGTCCAGGGCCGCCGCAAATACCAGATCGATGACAAGGTGAAGAAGCTGATTACCTTCAACGAGCTGAACCTGATGGGCCAGTGGCCGTTCAAGGGCCATTTCGACGTGATCTTCTGCCGCAACGTGGTGATCTATTTCGACGAGCCGACGCAGATGAAGATCTGGACGCGTTTTTCCGGCCTGCTGCCGGAAGGCGGCCATCTCTACATCGGCCATTCCGAGCGGGTGTCGGGCGATTCCAAGAACCTTTTCGATAATATCGGCATCACCACTTACCGCTATACGGGAAAAGGCACGGGGAGAAAATCATGAGTCAGCCGGCACGTGTCCTGGTTGTCGATGATTCCGCAACAATGCGCGGGCTGATCACGGCAATCTTGAATTCCGATCCGGACGTCAGTGTCGTTGGTCAGGCCAGCGATGCCATGCAGGCACGCGAGGCGATCAAGCAGCTGAACCCGGATGTGGTCACGCTCGACATCGAGATGCCGAACATGAACGGCCTCGAATTTCTGGAAAAGATCATGAAGCTGCGGCCGATGCCGGTGATCATGGTCTCGACCATGACCCAGCATGGCGCCGGTGCCTCGCTGACCGCGCTGGAGATCGGCGCCTTCGACTGCGTCGGCAAGCCGATGCCGGGCGAACAGCGGCCGTTTGCCGATCTGGCCGAGAAGGTCAAGGCTGCGGCCCGCTCGCAACGCCGCTATGGCAGCAGCGCGCCAGCACCAGTCGCTCCGCCCACCGTCGCGGAATTTCGCGTCGGGCGCAAGATCGTGGCCATCGGTTCGTCGACCGGTGGTGTGGAAGCGTTAATCACGGTGCTGCAAAAATTCCCGGCAAACTGCCCGCCGACGGTGATTACCCAACATATGCCGCCGACGTTTACCAAAAGTTTTGCCGAACGGCTTAATCGTATCTGCGCTCCTGTCGTTCAGGAGGCAACGGATGGTGCGCGGCTGGAAATCGGCAAGGTCTACCTCGCACCCGGCGGCGACCGGCACCTGATGGTGTCGAACGCCTCTGCCCCCGCTTGCCGCCTGATCGACCGTGATCCCGTCAACGGGCACCGGCCATCGGTCGATGTTCTGTTTGATTCAGTTGCGGAACTTGCCGGCAGGAATGCTGTCGGCGTGATCCTGACTGGAATGGGCCGCGATGGTGCAGCCGGACTGCTCAAGATGCGCCATGCCGGGGCGCGCACGATTGGGCAGAATGAAAAAACATGCGTGGTCTACGGCATGCCGCGGGTCGCTTATGAACTTGGTGGTGTCGAACAGCAATTTCCGCTGGGCGCCATCGGCGAAGAGATCTTGAAACTGACTGCCGCCCGAAAAGAAGGTACGAACTGATGTCCATAGCTGAAAAAATCAAAGTTCTGATCGTTGACGATCAGGTGACAAGCCGCCTGTTGCTCAGTGACGCTCTGACCCAACTCGGCTTCAAGCAGATTACCTCCGCCGGCGACGGCGAGCAGGGGATGAAGATCATGGAGCAGCAGCCCCATCATCTGGTGATTTCGGATTTCAACATGCCGAAGAAGGATGGTATCGAGTTCCTGCAGATGGTGCGTGCCAACCCGAACACCAAGAAGGCCGCCTTCATCATCCTGACGGCTCAGGGCGACCGTGCGCTGGTCCAGAAGGCCGCCCAGCTCGGTGCCAACAACGTGCTGGCCAAGCCGTTCACCATCGAAAAAATGCGTGCCGCGATCGAGGCAGTGTTCGGAGCACTGAAATGATCGAGGATCGTGCATCCAAACGCATCCATATTATCCAGGGCGAATACAAAGTTTCGAGTGACCCGGATGTGGTGCTGAGCACGATCCTCGGATCGTGCGTGGGTGCATGTCTGCGGGATCCGGTCGCAGGCGTGGGAGGAATGAACCATTTCCTGCTCCCCGGCTCGGCCAACGCCATGTCCGGCAGCGGCGATGCGACGCGCTATGGCGTGCATCTGATGGAACTGCTGATCAACGGACTGTTGAAAAAGGGTGCCCGCCGCGATCGTCTGGAGGCCAAGATTTTCGGGGGCGCCAAGACGATCGCGACATTCTCCAATGTCGGCGAACAGAATGCTGCCTTTGCCGTGCAGTTTCTGCGTGACGAAGGCATCAAACTGGTCGGTTCCAGCACGGGCGGCGACCATGGACGCAAACTGGAATACTGGCCAGTCAGCGGCCGTGCGCGCCAATACCCACTCACCGGTGCGGAAACACAGAAGACCGTAGCTCTCGAGCAACGCCCGGCGCCGGTTGCGCGTCCGGTCGAAAGTTCGATCGAATTCTTTTAGTCGTGGGAAACGTCATGAATGCCTTGAACCTATCCGAGACTCCGGTCGCGGACGAAGCCTTGCCGGAAGTTCTGATGCGGATCGTATCGGAGCTGCACGATGTGGCTTATCTGATCGAGCGGGTCGAACCGCAATTGCTCGAGATGGGTGGCGCCAACGTGCTGGGATCGCCGGATGCAATGAAGATCCTGCAGGGCATCGATCTGGCCGTGCAGAAGACGCGTGGCCTGGCCGAATTCATCGATACCATTACCGCCTCTATCCCGGACAACTGGCTGGTGGATGTCACCACCGCGCTCAACCTTGTCAAGCTTGCCGACATGCAGAAGGCACTCAGCTCCGGCGTTCGCCATGGTCATTCCCAGCCCTTGAGCAAGGCTGCCGGCGATTTTGATTTCTTCTAGGAAATCCGTGGCAGCCTCATTGGCGGCCCGCACGGACCACCATGACCAACCGAATTTTCTAAAAAAGCATTGTCAGCGAAACGTTCGCGCAAGTTTCAGTTCATAGGGTGGGCCGGAGGCAAGAAGCCTCTCCCTCTTGGATTGACGGCGGACAGAATGAATCTGTTAAATCAATTTCTACAAATATTTAAAAATTTTGCGGCATTGGGGCAAACCAGGCTGATGATTCTCATCGGCGTTGGCGTGGTTTCCATGGCCGTCGTTCTGGCTGCCGCACTGTATGTGAACAAGCCCGCCTATGAATCGCTGTATGTCGGTCTGGAAGTGGCCGATCTCAATCAGATCAGCATCGCGCTTGCCGAAGCCAATATCGATTTTCAGGTCGGCACCGACGGCAAGAGCGTCCAGGTGCCTGTCGGCATGACCAGCAAGGCGCGCCTGATGTTGGCAGAGCGCGGTCTGCCCAACAGCGCCAATGCCGGCTACGAACTTTTTGACAATGTCGGGTCGCTGGGTCTGACCTCCTTCATGCAGGAAGTCACCCGCGTTCGCGCCCTTGAAGGCGAAATTGCCCGCACCATCCAGCAGATCAGCGGCGTTGCTGCCGCCCGCGTCCATATCGTCATGCCCGACGTCGGCAATTTCCGTCGTGGCGAGCAGAAGCCGACGGCCTCGGTGATGATCCGTGCCAGCGCCACTACCGGCCGCAAGGCGACCGCATCGATCCGCCATCTGGTTGCAGCCTCCGTCCCCGGGCTCGAAGTCGATGACGTCACCATCCTCGATTCGACCGGCCAGTTGCTGGCCTCCGGTGACGATGCCGGCAACGGCGCGATCAGCCGCTCGCTCGGCATTGCCCAGTCGGTGCAGCAGGAAATCGAGCAGAACATCGACAAGGCGCTAGCACCATTTCTAGGCATGGACAATTTTCGCTCCAGCGTGACCGCCCAGCTCAACACAGATACGCTGCAGACGCAGGAAACCGTGTTCGATCCGGAATCGCGGGTCGAGCGCTCGGTCAAGACCACCAAGGAAAACCAGAAGTCGCAGCAGCGTCAGTCGGATTCGGCGGCCACCGTCGAGCAGAACGTGCCGCAGGCCGCCCCGCAAGGCGGCGCCAATGGTCCGGAATCCTCCGACCAGAACGACAAGAAAGAAGAACAGACCAACTACGAGATCAACAGCAAGACCACGGCCACGACCCGCAACGGCTACCTGCTGGAAAAAGTCTCGATCGCCGTCGTCGTCAACAAGGGCCGCATCGCCAAGATGGTCGGCGAACCCGCCGATCAGGCCAAGGTCGATGCTTACCTCGCCGAAATGCAGAAAATCGTCAGCTCCGCCGCCGGTATCAATGCAGCCCGCGGCGATGTCGTCACGCTGACAGCCATGGAATTCTTGGAAAACCAGCTGCTGGCAGATGCAGACAGCACCGGCCCCGGCATCATGGACATGCTCAACCGCAACGTCGGCGGCATCATCAATTCGCTGGCCTTCGTGGTCGTCGCCTTCCTGGTTGTCTGGTTGGGCATCCGGCCGCTGGTCCGCTCGGTGGGTGGCAATGCGATCACCGCCGACAGCGCCCAGGAGGGCATGGGCCTCGAATTGCCAGACTTCTCTCCGGAAATTGGCGGTGGCGCGGGTGCGGCACTCATGGATGGCTTCGGTTCCGATTTCGGCTTCGACAGCGCCGACGATCTTTTGGGCGACAGCGCCGATGGCGGTTTCAACCGCCGGGTTCGCGAAGGGCCGGAACGTCGCCTGGCAAGGATGGTGGAAATCAGCGAGGAACGCGCCGCCAAGATCCTGCGAAAATGGGCCATCGACAAAGCTGCATAAGACGAAAAAGCCGGGATTTCCCGGCTTTTTTTATGGCTTGATGATCCGTGAAAATTACTCTGAAAAATACGACAATAGCGGAAAAGGTAGCGATTTCGGCGGCGCGCGCGAAGTTGTCCATTCAAACATTTTCTACCCGGGGATGAATTCGATTGATGTTTCCTGGCGTTTATATTAGAAATAACTAATAAAAATGATGTCCGACAATAAGCGAATCAGTTGCCAAATCACAAAATAAGCGCTTGGGAAAATCCCAAAAGCTGGTGATGGTGTTTCCGTGACTGTTTTCTACAATAACAATTGATTCGCTGGATGACGTAGTTTCAACGCACGCAACTGCATTTTTCATGTCACGGAAAAATGCAATGCATGGGTTTGGATGAAGCCTGCATCCCCGCAAGGGAGAAAGCCATGGACGTGGAGATTTCGAAAGGCGAGCCGCTATCCGGCGCTCATGCTTATTCGGTCGGCAGCAATACGCCGAGCAAGGCCCTGTCGCGCGATCAGCTGATCCGAAAGCTGGCATTGACGGCCGGCTCGAGCAATGTTCGCACCTCCATGCATTTGCTGACGGAATATGTCGGCGCCGCACATTTTCTCCTTGCCCGCTATGATCTGCTGCAGGAGCAGGGTTTGGATTTCGTCGTCTCGTCGAACTGGCCGTTCGATCTGGTCCGGCGCCTGGGTTCCGAGTTGGCCAATGTCTATGCCCGCTCCACCGAGCTGGAAAAATGCCTGTCGCTTCTCAATCCCAACTTCGCGCAACTGCCGGACGATATCGAAATTCCGGACGATATCAGCCGCCAATACTGTTCTTTGACCTTTTGCGTCGGGCGAACGCGGCTTTCGATGATGTTGCTGTTTGGCGAGGGCATCATCCTGTCGCATGAACGCCTGCGCGAGGTCTGCCTGCTGGCCGGCTATGGCGCCAGCTTCGGCGGCAACCGCAACTACAAGTCCGATCGCGACTTCGACCTGACAGAGCGAGAGCTGGAATGTCTGTTCTGGATCGCCGAAGGCAAGACCAGCGACGAGATTGCCATGATTCTTGGCATCTCCCGCAACACCATCAACAATTACATCACCAGCGTGATGCGCAAGACAGCCACCAAGACCCGCTCCGAAGCGATCGCCTATGCGGTCAGAAACAATCTGGTTTGAGACGCACATGGCTGAAGCGCGAGGCACATTCACCGAAAGCCGGGTCAAGATGCAGGTGATGCGGGTTCCGCGCTCGTCGAGCCGGTCGGATCTTTTCCCCAAACTCGTGACGATGCAAAAGAGCCTCAAGGCCCGCAATTTTGCCGTGTTCCGCATTGTCGGGGCAGGCCCGAACAAGCGAAAATTGACGTGCGAACTGGAAAACTGGGGCCCGACGATCCTTGCCAATGCCAAGTTTTTTGTCGATGCCTATGGCGACACGCTTCTCGACCATATCGAGACGTCGATCCTGCCATTGATGTGGAACGGCCGAGACGCCAATTGCCTGGCCGAAGCTCCGGATTTTTCCGTTTTGAGCAAACGGCTGAAGGGTGAACATCTGGATTTCTGCGGCATTGCGTTTCCAGTGCGCCTCGGGGCCATCGGCAATGGCTATGTAATTTTCACGGCCAGCTCGCTCGACCTGCCCAGTGACGTGATCGTCGAGCAGCACGTCAAGAGCTGCCAGGTCATGATGGAGCTGCTCGCCCTTGACGAGCGGCGGGCAATCCCGGCCGAGGCGCTGAGCGAACGGGAAATCGCCTGCCTGCAATTGGCCGGCGACGGCCGGATCAGCGAAGAGATTGCCGAAAAACTGGGGCTGTCCGTGCATACGGTCAACGCCTATCTCGGCTCAGCCACCGTCAAGCTGGACTCGGTCAACCGGATACAGGCGATCGCCAAGGCCATCCGGCTCGGCTATATCCACTGACGATTTCTGAGCCTTGCGCCGAACTCCGACCATCACCTGGACGACAATTGCGCGACCGCGAGCAAGGTATCGGCACTGATGTTTGTCGATGATCCTGTCAGCATGGCGAGGGCGGGCGACGTGCTGGTGCTGTTTTCCGTGTCGTACAGAGCGGTGAAGCGCTGCACCAGCTTGTTGACGTAGTCCGGGTCCTGCAGCTTCTCGATGTCGATGAAGTTTTCGACCATGCTGGCCTGCTGGTCGACATCCATGTTGGAGATATAGTCCGACAGGCTGTAGGCGGTCGTGAAAAACTGGAACAAGGCGCTATCGCCGAGAATGGTATAGGCGCTGGTGACGTCGGCGGCATTGCGCTGGAAGTACAGCGCCAGCCGAACACCGGCATTGGCGTCGCCTTGCTCTTCTTCCAATGTCTGCTGCATGTATTTGTTGATGGTCGCCAGAACGTCGCCGCGCTGCTGTACCGTCCCGAGCGTATCTGCGGTCAGGTTGCCATCCGCATCGAAGTTGAAGGAGGCGACCAGCTCGGCAAAGCTGCTGTCTTCCAGCGAATTCACGTAGCTGTCGGGATCGTCGAGATCGGATTCGAACATCTTTTTCAGATCTTCCGGCGTCACCGATTCCGGATCGACGCCTTTCGACTGCAGCGCCACGGCAACCAGGCGGTCGTCTGCCAGGAACGCGTCCAGCGTCGTGATCGTCGCCATCTGGGTTTTGTAATATTCGATTTCGGTATCGGCTTTTTCTCCCGCCGCGGTCTTTTCTGCACCCTTCAGAAACAGCTGCTTCTGCGATTTGTAATCATTGACGACATTGTTCGCGACCGATTCAGACTGGATCAACAGCGGTACCTCGACCTCGCCCTCGGTGGTGAAGTTGAAGGCATTGACAAGCTTGACGTAGCGCTCGTCCTTCAGCGAATTGACGTAGCTTTTGGGATCGCTGGTGTCGCTGGCCAGGATCTTGCGCAACTTCGACTTCGAGACCTCGTCCGGGTCGATGCCGTAGGCCCGCAAGGACACATCCCAGATTTCCGTGACGTCGTCATTGTCGGCATCGTCGTCGTCCGCGTTCGACGTCAGGAAATCGTCAATGCTTTTGACCTCGGCAATCCGTGTCTGATAATTGGTCACCGCCGCAGTAACGGCGTCTTCCTGGCCGAGCGCAAAGTTCTTGGTGTAGTACGCCGCGGTCGTCGCCATCTGATCGGCTTCCTGGGGCACGTCCCCGTCCGCCAGCGTGCCGTCCGTCTGGAAATTGAACAGGGCCGCGACATGCTGGAATCCCAGCAGCGCGGCGGCGCTGTTGTTATTGTCGGGATCGCTTTTCAGGATGTCGCCAATGGTGCTGTCGAAGGTGACGTTGATGTCAAAGGCGGTCTTCAGGTAATCGACCATCCGTTTGTCGGCGACGATTTCGCTGACATTGGTGACGGTTGCCATCTTGGTGTCGAAATACGTCTGGTTGGCTTGCGCCAGCAGGTCCGACGGATAGGTCGACTTCGTATAGACGTAATCGACCTTGCGCGCCGAGATCTGCGCGTCGGTCTGGGCGGCATCGCCGTCAACGCTGCCGTCGCTGCCAAAGCTGAAGGCGGCGGCAAGCGACTGGAATGTCGCATTGGCGCTGGTGTTGACGAAGCTGTCGGGGTCATCGACATCGCTGGTCAGCACCGACTTCAGGAAGCTTTTGGAGGTATAGGTTGAATCCAGGCCAAAGGAATCGAGCACATAGCTGCGCAGCCGGCTGTCGTTGATCAGCTGGTCGACGCTGGTAATGCTGCCGATCTTGCTGTTGTAATAATCGACTTCGCCAGAAATGCTCTTTTCCTCGGCGTCGAACGAGGCCTGATAGGCATCCACCAGAGTGGTTCCCTGCACCGAGGTCTGCGCAACGGCGGTGCCGCCCGAAAAATTATAAGCGGCCGCGAAGGCTGCATAGCGCTTATCCGTGAGGGTATTGGCAAAGCTTGTATCGTCGGTCAGATCACTTTCCAGCACCTTCTTCATGAAGGCCTTGGCATAGGTCATGTCCTCGAGGCCGAACGCTTTCATCGAATAAGAATAGAGCTGGTAGTCGTCGGTGAATTCGTCGACCGTCGTCACCTTGCCGATGTTGGCTTCATAGTAAGCAGTATCGCGCGCGACGGAGGATTCGCTGGCAACCTTGGACAGCGACGACTTCATGTCCCTGTTAACGATCAGGTAGCTCACATAGGTCGACAGCGAGGTTGACGTCACGGGTGTCCATCCTTTTCAGCAAACGGCCTGAAACATGGCCTACCCTTCGACGCACGCATCGCGCCGGAAAATAAATTCCCACTGTAAGACAGCGACCTTAACCAAACGTTTACGTTTGGCAGCCCGCCAGTCCGACAGTTGGAGTTGGTACGGAGGCCCGCAAGATTGCGCGGGCCACCGATTATGCTCCGGATATGCTCAGTCCGGAACTGGTCTTGAAGAACGCGGCATCCCGCAAACTCGCCGCGAGAAAAGCGGTGTCGGCATCAGGATCTGTGGATGGATTTTGGAAATTGATGTGATTGATCTCGATACCTGCCTGGTCTGCACTGAGAACAAGGCGAGCGTAGACGGTGACGCCCCGGGGTTTGATTTCCAGGTCGAGTGTCACCGTTGGGTACATGTCCCAATCGAGATCATAATCCCCCCCGATACCGAAATTCACGGTGCCGGGATGAAAATAGAGTTCGGCAGCCGACGACACCAGGTCCGTCAGGTTGCCATGATATTCCAGACGCAGCATGGAAATAAGGTCTGCTGCGTCCAGTAGTCTCAGTTCCGCGGCCACAGGATAAAGGGCCTCCGCGAGAATTTTTTCTCGGGGGGTAGAGTATGGGCATTTTTTCATCAGGCTCAGCGCACCCGTTTGTTTGGCCGGCGTGTGGCGTAAACCCGATGTATGAGTTCAGCCACAGCCTTATAAAATACTGACGGGATCACGCTATCCACCGAGACTTGCGCAAACATGGAGCGGGCGAGCGGCGGATCCTCGAAAATCGGAATTCCGTGCTCTTGCGCTATCTCTCTGATTTTCAAGGCAATCAGGTCCTGGCCCTTGGCAACGACGATCGGTGCGTCGCCTTCCTCACGCGCATAGCGCAGGGCAATGGCGTAATGGGTCGGGTTTGTGATGATCAGTGTCGCCCTGGGAACGCTGTTGATCATGCGTTTGCGGGCGCGGTCACGGGCAATCGAGCGCTGCCGGGCCTTGACCACCGGATCGCCCTGAGACTGCTTCATCTCGTCCTTGATATCCTGCTTGGTCATTTTCAGTTCCGAGAACCAGTGATGACGCGTCCAGAACAGGTCGGCGATGGCGATGATGGCGGTCGAGAACAGGATCACAATCACCATCTTCTTGGCGATTCGTGCCAGATTGACGAGAATCACCATGGGATCGGCAAACATGCCGTCGAGGCTGCGGTAGAACTCGCTCTTCAGCGTCAAAAACATGATCAACGAGACGACCAGAATCTTGAACAGCGATTTGCCGAACTGCACCATGCCGTTGGCGCTGTAGATCCGGGTGAAGCCGCTGACCGGCGAAATCCGCTGCCATTGCGGCCGGATGCGTTCCAGCACGACCGCCGGCATGTTTTGCAACACCGACGAAGCAACCCCGAAAGCCATGAACATGATGGCAGCCGGCAGCATGAAATAGCCGGCCTCAAGCATCAGATGGGTGGCGAGCGAAATCAGATCGATGCTGCTGCCCAGACGCCATTGTTCCGGATGCTCGAACAGGTCCTTGAGCGTTTCGGTCATGCGCGAGATGCTGCTGGGGAGAAAGAAGACGAGGTAGATGTAGATCGCCAGCGTCGAGGTGAAAATGCCGACCTCGGAGGAAGAGGGGGTATTGCCCTTCTCTTCCGCATCGCTCATTTTCTTGGCTGTGGGGTCTTCTGTTTTGCTTTCTTTATCATCGTCCGACAAAGCGCACTCCTGCCGTATGGGCCGGTTAAAGCATCAACAATCTACCTGATCTGGATCATTATAACCATGCGACAGCCACTTCAATCAGGCGGAACGTGTTTCCCGTGGTTTGATGGCAGGAAATACCGTTGCCTTAAAGCAAAATCGCCCGGCAGGTGGTCCTGCCGGGCGATGGATCAGGCGGCCTCTTCGGCTTCGCCCTTTTCCTTGAGCTCGATCTGGCCTGAGGCAGCCAGCCGGATGGCATCCTGGGCCACCGCGCGCCGCGCAATGGCGATCTCGCGGGGATTGGTGTTGCCAGTGCCGGCGGCCAGGTCTGATTCGACCATTCGGCGCTGGCGCGGGCTGAAGGCGGACAGCACGCATTCGCGAATTTCCGGCGAAGAGCCGCGCAGGGCGACGGTCAGAATGTCCGGGGAAATATCGCTGAGCAGGATGACGCGGCTGCGAACCGGCATCTGCAGCAGATCCTCGAACAGGAAGATTTTCGGACGGACCTTGGCGACCGCTTCGCGATTGACCTGCTCGAGAGAATTGAGCAGCGAATCGACCTGCGGCTTGTCCATCTGGTTCATCAGTTCGGCCACCTTGTTGGTGCCGGTGGAGTTGCGATCGGCATCCATGTCGCGCACGAGATCGGCAATCCGGGTCTCGATGATCTGGACGGCCTTGGGATTGACGTCCTTCATGTTGACCGTGCGCTGCATCACGTCGGTGCGCAGCGTCTCGGGCAGCTCAAGCAGCACCTTGGCGCCGAAGGTCGATGGCAGCATAGACAGGATATAGGCGATCGTCTGCGGGTGTTCGCGCAACAGATATTTGCAGACGAACACCGGATCGGCATCCTGGAGACGGTCCCAGGTGGAATCCTCATAGGCTTGGAACGCGGTTCGGCGTCCGAGCAGGCCATCGACTTCTTCCGGCGTCAGGCCTTCATCGAGAATGCTCTCGATGGCCTTGGCGTTGTCCATCAGGCCGGTGCCTTCGGTAAACAGGTCCTCGAATTCGTTGACAAGGCCTGCCAGCTCGTCCGGCGGAATCGTGCGCAGTCTCTGCGCCGATTGGATCACCAGCTGCAGTTCGGCCTGAGTAAAGTATTTCAGCAGCTTGCCTGCAACCGGCGTGCCCATGGCAAGCAGAACCGCCGCGGCCTTTTCAGCCTGCGACAGTGTGGATCCGGGTGCATTTTCACTGAAATCGTCAAAGTCCATCATGGCCTTTTTCTCTCTCTGTCCCTAACCGGGATCAGCCTTTTCTTGTACTCAGCACGTTTGTCAGTTTTACGCCAAACCGTGTGTCGTCGTTTTCGAGAACCGTGATCTCGCCGCGCCCGATGATGCGGCCGTTGACCATGATTTCGACAGGTTCGCCGATTTTCTTGTCGAGCGCAATAATGGCGCCCTCTTCAAGGTTCATCAGCCCGGAAACCTGCATCCGGCTTGAGCCGAGCACGATCTGGACATCGATCGGGATGTCCATGATCAGATCATAATTGGCCGACAGAGCGCTACCCGGCTCCTTGTCGGCAAAAGACTGCAGTCCGCCCCCGGCATCGAACGAGGCGGTGCTGTCCATGTCGAAGCCGCCCGCCTCTGCGCCAAACTCGCCGCCAAAAGCGGGGAAGCTGTCATCGGCGTCTGCGCCGAAGGTCAGGTCATTGCCGCCGAGCAGACTGTCGTCGGCATCTGCCTTCAGGACGCCACGCAAGTTGCCGATGGCGTTGTCGAGGTCCGCATCGCTCTGGGCGATGTCTGGAAAATCGTCGCCGATTGTAGGTTTCGTGTTCTTAGCCATGTATCCCATTATTCCTATCGAAACTTGTCTGAAACTGCACGGTCTATTGATGCAAGGAAAAAGATCAGTTCTTGAACAAATGCCTGAGGATCTCTTCGTCAGACGTCGTGTTATCCTTGACCCGAACCGTGTAGTTCTGGCCGGAGCGGCCGAATTCGCAGGCGTAAAGCATCTTGCCGTTGGCATTCACCTCGACATGCACGTCCTTCTTGTCGAAAAAAGGTATCACATCGCCGGCGGCCAGGCGGGAAATGGTATTCAGTGTCAGCGGCGTCAGATTGACGCGGGCTTCCAGCGTGACCTGCGACCGATGTACCTGTTCTGCGATCTGATCGGACCATTCCTTTTGTGCCTTGCCCTGGGCGGGGCGGGCTTTTGGCGGTGTGATCTTGGTCTTCAGCAGAACCTGCTGCGGGATGATCAGCTGGATGTCGCTCTGGACGGAGCCCAGGGTGACCTGCAGGCGGACGGCCACTGCAAAATCGTTGCTGTTGTCAACCTCGCTCTTGGATCCTTCCGACGGGATATAGGGCGCCGACAACAGTGGTTCGAAACCACCCGGTGCATTGACGCCGGAGCGCAGGATTCCCGCAATCTGTTGGAATACCAGTGTCGCGATGTCGCGCTCGATCTTGGACAGGGTGCGGTCCACCGGCGCGCCAAGGTCGTCTCCATCCGCGCCCAGCAGATGCGCCATCATGGTAATCGGAAAGCTGTTGTGGCAGGCAATCAGGAAGTTGGGGCACCAGTTGCGTAGCGCCACGTCGGTCAACGTATAATCGTCGCCGATCTGGGCGGTGAGATCGGTCATCAGGTCCGACGTGCAGTCCAGGTAGGTCACGGCAACGGAAAGACCGGTCTCGCCCTGCAGGACATCGGACAGCAGTTCGACATAAAGGCTGGCAACGTCGGCGGCGAGACGCTTTACGGTGTCGCTGTCGCCCAACCGTCCGGTCAGCCGGGCCAGTACGACATGATCAAGGGCATGGGTCGTCTGAGTATCGGTCATCGATTAAGCCGCCTTGTTTTCGCCGCCGGGGTTCATCATTTCCTGCTCGACGGCGTCGATCGACGGACGCTCGTAGTTGGAGATGGTCTTGCGGCCGTATTCGAGTGCAACCTGCGGAACCGAGCCGTTCATATAGGCAATCAGGGTCTGCTTGACGACGATGTAGAGACGATGCTGCTTGGTGCGGACGATCTTGATCTGCGATGTCAGCGGATTGCAGATCGAATAGGACAGGACGATGCCGAGCATGGTGCCGACCAGGGCTGCGCCGATCAGGCCACCCAGCACTTCCGGGGATTCGTTGATCTTGCCCATCGCCTTGATGACCCCCAGAACGGCGGCGACAATGCCGATGGCCGGGAAGGAATCGCCCATCGCGGTAATGGCATGATACGGCTTCAGCTTGTCCGCCAGCATGGTTTCGATCTCTTCGTCCATCAGCGCCTCGATCTCGTGTGAGCGGGCATTGCCGATGATGATCAGGCGCACATAGTCGCAGATGAAGGCGGTCAGTTCCTTGTTCTTCAGGACTGTGGGTGCCGATTGGAAAATCGTCGATTCGTCAGGATTGTCGATATGGGCTTCGATCTCGTTGCGCGGCTTCGTGCGAAGATCGCGCATGATCGAGTAAAGAACGCCGAGCACGTCGAGATAATTGCGTTCCTTGGGAACGGCATGCTTGAACGCCTCAACAAGTGCCTTTCCCGAATCCTTTACGATCTTCATCGGATTGGCCATGATGAAGCCGCCAATGCCGGCGCCGCCGATGATCAGCAGCTCGAACGGCTGGAACAACACATCAAGATGGCCGCCCATGGCCATGAAGCCGCCGAGAACACAGCCGACCGTGATCACGAATCCAATAATAATTGCCATATCTTGCTCACATTCGACCTGATTTCACCGTTTGAAATAGGGTCTATGGCTTGCGTGAGGCTGGCGACCGGGCGCTGGATCCGGCCAATCGCCATGATTGGGCGCAGACAGTTTCGCGCAAGCAATTCTTCCTAGGTTGCCGAAAAGGGCCTGAATGCCCCCAACCTTTACGATCGGCGGGATGTGCTCAAAGCCGCTGCGGTCAGGAGAAATTCATGCAATCTGGCATCTACGTTGGTCTGTCGTCGCAGATCGCCCTGGAACGTCGCCTGACGACGATCGCCGATAACATGGCCAACATGAACACGGTCGGCTTCCGGGCCACCGAGGTCAAGTTCGATGAAGTGCTGAGCCGCACCGGCAACGAGCTCAACTCGAAAACCTCTTTTGTCTCGCAGGGCAACGATTATCTCTCGACCAAAGTCGGGGAATTGCAGCAGTCCGGCAATCCGCTCGATTTCGCCGTCAAGGGTGACGGCTGGTTCGCATTGGAAACGCCGGCCGGCCAGGTTTTGACCCGCGATGGTCGCTTCACCATGGCCGAAACCGGCCAGTTGCTGTCGACCCAGGGCTACCCGGTGCTCGACAGCGGCGGCGGTCCCATCCAGCTGGACCGCGCGGCCGGTCCGCCGACCGTCGGCATGGACGGCCGCGTGACCCAGAATGGCCGCGTCGTCAGCACCATCGGACTGTTCGAAGCCGATCTGTCGAAGGGCTATCTGCGCTACAACAACAGCGGCGTGTTGCCGACGGAAGCCGCCCAGCCGGTGGTCGACGGTCCCCAGGATGGCGTCATCCAGGGCTTCATCGAACAGTCCAACGTCAATGCCATCGCCGAAATGACCCAGCTGATCCAGGTCAACCGCGCCTTCGACGGAGTCGCGTCTTTGTTGAAGACCAGCGAAGACACGTTTGGCGAAGCGGTCAAAACCCTGGGTGGCAGCACGTGATGAACCGGGACGGGACGATCGGTGGCACAAGACATGCTTGATATCGAAATTTCCTCGGCGAAACTGGATCACCTGGGTGCCTTGGCCGCACGCTTTGCCGATCCGCATGTTGCCGTGGCGCATGGCGGCCGCGTCTGCACCATCGCCGCCGGCCACTATACGGTCAGCGGCCTGTCGAGGCATGTGCGGCTGGGCGAGTTCGTCGCCCATCGCAGTTCCAACGGCGTTCATCTGGGCGAGGTCATCCGCGTCGAGCCGGAGCTGATCTATGTCTGCCCGATCGAACCCGGCGAGCCGATCGCCATCCGTGACACGGTTCTGCGCAAGGGCGAGTTCAAGATTGCCCCGGATGCCAGCTGGTGCGGCCGGACGATCAGCGCGCTCTGCGAGCCGATCGACGGCAAAGGCCCGCTGTCGCAAAGCCTCGACCGTCGCTCCATTATGGCAATCGCGCCGCCATCGATGACGCGTCGGCGCATCGACGAAGGCTTTCGCACCGGCGTCAAGGCCGTCGATCTGTTTACGCCGCTGTGTTTCGGGCAGCGTCTGGGCGTGTTTGCCGGCTCCGGTGTCGGCAAGTCGACATTGCTGTCGATGTTGGCCAAGGCCGATGCCTTCGACAAGGTGGTGATTGCCCTGGTCGGCGAACGTGGCCGCGAAGTGCGCGAATTCATCGAGGACACGCTCGGCGACAACATGGCGAAGTCGGTGGCCGTCGTCGCCACCAGCGACGAAAGCCCGATGCTGCGCAAGATGGCGCCGCTGGTGGCGATGACGATTGCCGAACAGTTTCGCGATCAGGGCGACAATGTCCTGTTCATCGCCGACAGCGTGACACGCTTTGCCCATGCCGTTCGCGAGGTGGCGATCGCCGCCGGCGAGCCGCCGATTGCGCGCGGCTACCCGGCTTCGGTGTTCACCGAATTGCCAAAGCTTTTGGAACGAGCCGGTCCCGGCGCCGAGGGCAGCGGCACAATCACCGCGATCATTTCCGTGCTGGTCGACGGCGACAACCACAACGACCCGATTGCCGATGCGGCCCGCGGTATCCTCGATGGCCATCTGGTGCTCGACCGCAATCTTGCCGACGAGGGGCGCTATCCACCGATCAATCCGCTGTCGTCGATTTCGCGTCTGGCCCGAAAAGCCTGGACACCGGACCAGTTCAAGCTGGTGTCGCGGTTGAAATCGCTGATCCATCGGTTCGAGGAAACCCGCGACCTGCGCCTGATCGGTGGCTACCGGCCGGGCACCGATCCGGACCTGGATATGGCCGTGCGCCAAGTGCCGATCATCTACGAGGTTCTAAAACAGTCGCCCGGCGATAAGTCCGCAGCGGATGCCTATGCCGATCTCGCTGTGGCGCTCAGAAACGGCGCCGCTGCTCCGGCGCAGCCTGTCACGCCATCCGTGAAGAGATGACCGCTATGCCCAAAAACAATCGCGATAAACCGGTTCAGCCTTTGCGCAGCCCAAAGCCGCGGCGACCGTTTTTCCGGTCGGACCGGATGCTGGCGGTTGCGGGCGTGGCCCTTGCTGCCGGGGCCGCGGCGTTTCCCTGGTATGTGTTCTTCAACGAGGAAAAATTCGGCATCAGCGTTGCCGGCTGGGAGCAGATGCGCGACGTCCAGGGCGCGCGTCGCCCGGACGCAATCAATGGCATCGCGCTGGATATGCGCAATGGTGACAACCGCAATCTCACCGTGCCGCCGGTTCCCGGCGTCGATGGGCTGATGACGGCGACCGTGTCGAAACTGGGCACTGAGGAAGACGGCGGACTGTCGCAGACCGAGCAGCCATTTCCCGGCAAGGGCGGATTTCGCCTGTTGCATGTCTCCAACGGCCGGGCGATGATCGAGGACAATTCCGGAATGTACATGGTTCAGGTCGGCTCGACCTTGCCGGACAACAGCCGGCTCGCGGCCCTGCAGCAGCAGGATGGCAAATGGGTGATCGTCACCTCGACCGGTGCGGTCTATCCCGGGCAGTAGTTTTCAGAAGGTCTTTGATCGGCAATCCGGTCGATGACCTTTTGTTCTGGACACCTATGGTGTGTTGAAAGCCTCTGATTTCAGAGCACATGCGGCCCGATCAGCGCGCTGCATGAAGTCCGGAATGATCCCGGAGGGCCAATGATTGGTTTCTACCCTACTTGCGCAGAACACTGTGTTCCACTCGGCCTTGCCGAGGCGGCTTGCATGCCGATCTGCGCCCTCCTGCCGCGTGCCGCATCCCCGGCGGGCGCGCTTTCTGCTGCCTGCGTCTGACCGCAAGTCCCACGCAAGTTTACGCATATACGGTTTGGGCAGTAGAAGACGGAGAAGAGTCCATGCAGCCCACACAGCCTATCCAGCTGTTCCAACTCGCGTCGCGGCAGGCCGAATGGCTGAGCGTGCGCCAGGAGGTGGTCGCCACCAACATCGCCAACGCCAACACCCCGCAATACCGTGCGAAGGATGTGGCGTCGTTCGATTCGGTGCTGCAGGCCTCTTACGTCCCGATGGCCCGCACCAATGCGGCCCACATGTCCGGCAGCACCACCGGCAGTGAAAATATCGAGGTCGAGGAAGAGGCGCTCAACAACGAAATCGGCATTCAGGAATCGGGCAACAGCGTGGCTCTTGCCAGCGAACTTTCGAAAGCCGGTGAGATCAAGGGCAAGTACGAGCTCAACACCCAGCTCGTCAAAGCCTTTCACAACATGATGCTGACGGTGGTGGGCAAATGACCATCATCGATCCGCTAACCGCCGCCATGAAAATCGCCGGCAGTGGTCTGGAAGCCCAGTCCACCCGCATGCGCATCGTTTCGGAAAACATCGCCAACTCGCGCACCACCGGCGACACCCCGGGTGCCGACGCCTATCGCCGCAAGACGGTGACCTTCGGCGCGCAGATGGACAAGACCAGCGGCGCCACCATGGTCGGCGTCAAGAAGCTCGGGACCGACGATTCCAAGTTCGTCGATGAATATGACCCGAGCAATCCGGCCGCAAACGCCAACGGCATCGTCAAGATGCCGAATGTCAACATGCTGATCGAGATGGCCGACATGCGCGAAGCCAATCGAAGCTACGAAGCCAATCTGCAGAGCATTCGCCAGACGCGCGACCTGGTCTCTGCGACGATCGATCTCCTGAAAGGTTAATGATGATTGAGAAAATTCAGGCAGCTGCCTCCGCATCGCTGAAGGGTTTCGATGCCGTTACCGGCAGCGAGAAAAGCGAGACCTCGCTGTTTGGCGCCGCTGCCACTGCAGCCGCCAGCGCCGTTGTCGGACCGTCCTTTGCGAGCGTGATGGGCAGCATGGCGAGCGACGCCCTGAACTCGATCAAGGGCGGCGAAGCAGCCTCCTTTGCATCCATTCAGGGCAAGGCCAGCACCCGCGAAGTGGTGGATTCGGTGATGGCTGCCGAACAGTCTCTCAAGACCGCGGTGGCGTTCCGGGACAAGCTCGTCTCGGCCTATCTCGACATAACCAAGATGCAGATCTAGCAAGGAAACGTCACAATGAGAGCACTTGCAATCGCGGCAACCGGCATGGATGCGCAGCAGACCAATCTCGAAGTCATCGCCAACAACATCGCCAACATCAACACCACCGGCTTCAAGCGCGGCCGGGCGGAGTTCACCGACCTGCTGTACCAGACCGAACGGGCCCAGGGCGTCGCCAACCGCGCCAACCAGTCGACCATTCCGGAAGGTGCCAATATCGGCCTCGGCGTGCAGACATCGGCGGTGCGCAAGCTGCACACCCAGGGCGAAATCACCAGCACCGGCAACGATCTCGATATGGCGGTCGTCGGACGCGGCTGGTTCATGGTTGAAGCCGCCGACGGCACCACCCAGTACACCCGCGCCGGCGCCTTCAACAAGGATGCCACCGGCCGTATCGTCACAGCCGACGGCTACGGCGTGCTGCCATCGGTCACCATTCCCGACGACGCGACATCGATCACCATCAGCCAGGATGGCAAGATCTCAGTGCGCATCGGTGAATCCGAGACGATGACCGAACTCGGACAGTTAACGCTGACCAATTTCGTCAACGAAGCAGGCCTGCGCCCGCTCGGCGACAATCTGTTTGCCCAGACGGAGGCCTCCGGCGAACCGGTCGTCGCATCGCCGCTCGATACCGGCTTTGGCTACATCAAGCAGAGCTATCTCGAGAGCTCGAACGTCGATTCCGTCAAGGAAATCACCGACCTGATCTCGGCCCAGCGCGCTTACGAGATGAATTCCAAGGTCATCACGACAGCCGACGAAATGGCCGAAGTCGTCAGTAAGAACCTGAAGTAATCTAGGGAAGGCAGGGCAGACATGACGTTGCGCCGAAACATTGCATCTAGGACGAGCCTTGCCGTGGCGGTGCTGCTCTGCGCTGCCCCGCCGATGGCCTCTGCCGACATGGGCAACGCGGTCGTTCCCACGACCACGATTCTCGCCGGCGACGTGATCACCGAAGGCCATGTGACCGAGGTCGAGGTGACCAATGCGCGGCTGGCCGGCGGCTATGCCCGCGAGCTGGAGGAGGTCGTCGGCTTGGTGTCCAAACGGACGCTGGTGGCCGGACGCACCATTCCGGTCAGCGCCCTCCAACAGCCTTACGCCATCAAGCGCGGCAGCAATCTGCGCCTGACCTTCTCCTACGGCAAGATGCAGATTTCCGCCTCTGGCTCGCCGTTGCAGGACGGAATGATCGGTGACGTCGTGCGCGTGCGCAATCTGGATTCGGGCATCACGGTCAGTGGCACCGTGATGGCCAACGGGACTGTAGAGGTTATGGAACGATGATGATCCGCCCGCTTGTCGCCGTTGCGACGATGATGCTTGCCCTGCTGCAGCCGGCATTTGACGCCGCGGCTGTGTCGTCGCGCATCAAGGATATCGCCTCGCTGCAGGCCGGCCGCGAAAACCAGCTGATCGGATATGGCCTGGTCGTTGGTCTTCAGGGCTCCGGCGACAGCCTGCGCTCGTCGCCATTCACCGATCAATCGATGCGGGCGATGCTGCAGAATCTCGGCATTTCTACGCAAGGTGGCCAGTCGAATTCCAAGAATGTCGCCGCGGTTATGGTGACGGCCAATCTGCCGTCATTTGCCAGCCCCGGCAGCCGTCTCGACGCGACCGTCAGTTCGCTGGGAGACGCCAGTTCGCTGCGCGGCGGAACCCTGATCATGACCTCGCTCACCGGCGCCGATGGCCAGATCTATGCGGTGGCTCAGGGCTCGGTTATCGTGTCCGGCTTCAGCGCCCAGGGTGCGGCCGCAACGCTGAACGAAGGCGTGACAACGGCCGGCCGCGTGCCGGGCGGCGCGATCATCGAGCGCGAACTTCCGTCAAAATTCAAGGATTCGATTAATCTGGTGCTGCAGTTGCGCAACCCGGATTTCTCCACCTCCGTTCGTATCGCCGACATCGTTAACGCCTACGCGCGCAAAAGCTTTGGCGCACCCATTGCCGAGCCGCGCGATTCCCAGGAAGTGGTGATCCAGAAGCCGAAGGCCGCCGATCTGACGCGGCTGATGGCCGATATCGAAAACCTCGTGGTCGCCGCCGACACGCCGGCCAAGGTGGTGATCAACGAGCGCACCGGCACGATCGTGATCGGCGCCGATGTCCGCATCGCCAAGGTCGCCGTCAGCTACGGAACCTTGACCGTTCAGGTCACGGAATCGCCACAGGTCATCCAGCCCGAGCCATTCTCAGACGGCGAGACCGCCGTCCAGCCGCAGACCGACATCATCGCCGAAAAGACCGGTGGGCCGGTGGCGATCCTCGACGGTCCGGACCTGCGCACGCTGGTGGCCGGCCTCAACAAGATCGGCGTCAAGCCGGACGGCATCATCTCCATTCTCCAGGGGATCAAGTCGGCCGGCGCCCTGCAAGCGGAACTGGTGCTGCAATGAGCATGACGACAAAGATCTCCAACCTCGGCAGCCAGCTGACCACCGGCCGGCTGCTGACCGCGATGTTCCTGCTGACAGTGCTGTCCAGCGCCAGTGCGCAGGACACGCTGGGCCGGATTTCGGATCAAAGCTCCGAGACGGAAATCCGCCAGTATTGCACCAACATCATCGAGCCCGCGCGCGATCAGCGCTATCTTCTGCAGAAGCAGGAGCTTGAAAAGCTGCAGGCCGATGTCGACAAGCGCATTGCGGTTCTCGAGGATCGCCGGTCCGAATATCAGGACTGGCTAAAGCGCCGCAACGATTACATGAAGCAGGCTGAGGCCGGGCTGGTCGATATTTACAAGACCATGAAGGCGGATGCCGCCGCACCGCAGCTGGAAGAGATGAAGGCCGGCATTGCCGCGGCCATCATCATGAAACTGCCAGCCCGCCAGTCGGGTCTCATCCTGAGTGAGATGGACGCCAAGAAGGCGGCGATGGTCGCTTCGATCATGTCCAGCGCCGCCGACCCCAATACTTCCAAGGATCCGACATAATGAAACGCATTCTGGCCCTTCTGGCCGCGACGATGCTGGCAGGCTGCCAGAATTCGCAGACGCTGAAAGAGATCGGCAATGCGCCGGCGATGAGCCCGATCGGCAGCGGCCTTCAATATGGCCAAACGCAGCAGATGTCGCTCTATCCCAAGCAGCCGCGCCATGCCGCCAGCGGCTATTCGCTGTGGAGCGACAGCCAGGCCGCGCTGTTCAAGGATGCCCGCGCCATCAATATCGGCGATATCATGACGGTTAAGATCTCGATCAACGACAAGGCGTCGTTCGACAACGAGACCGACCGCAGCCGCACCAACAGCAAGGAAACCAACTGGAACGCGGCCGCCACCATCTTCGGATGGAAGCCGACGACCGATTCCACCGCGGGCTTTGATTCCGACAGCCAGTCGAACGGCAAGGGCACGATCAGCCGCGCCGAAAAACTGACGCTGCAGGTCGCCGCTGTGGTGACCGGCGTGCTGGAGAACGGCAACCTGATCGTCAGCGGTTCGCAGGAAGTGCGCGTCAATCACGAGATCCGCATTCTCAACGTCGCCGGTATCGTGCGGCCGCAGGATGTCAGTGCCGACAACACGATTTCCTATGACAAGATTGCCGAAGCCCGCATTTCCTACGGTGGCCGCGGACGCCTGACCGAAGTCCAGCAGCCCCCCGTCGGACAGCAGGTAATCGACCTGTTCTCCCCCATTTGAGTGAGTGCCACGCAGGCAATTCGAAAGATTTGGTAAGTCATGGATGACCCAAACGCCAGTGCCGAGCCGGGCAAGAAAAAATCTTCGCTCGTCATGACCATCGCCACCATTGCCGTGCTGACCCTGGTCGGCGGCGGCGGCGGCTGGTTTCTCGGCAAGAGCCTGCTGCCGAAGGATGCGGCGGCCGAAGCTGCCGGCGCTGCCGCACCCGCCGCCCATGAGGCGGCGGCAGGCGGACATGATGCCGCAGCCGGCAAGGATGCCGGACTGCCAAAACTGGCGACGGCGGCCAACGGCATCGTGCTGCTGGAACCGGTGATCACCAATCTGGCCTATCCCTCGGACAGCCTGGTCCGCCTCGAAGTGGCGCTGATGTTCAAGGGCGCCCCGGAAGAGCCGTTGGCCGAAGAGGTGCATCAGGACATCATGGCCTATATGCGCACGGTGTCCCTCCAGCAGATCCAGGGACCGCGCGGTTTTCAGTATCTGCGGGACGACCTCCAGGAACGAGTTGACCTGCGCTCTCACGGACGGATATCTAAGATACTGTTCAGAACCTTTGTGATCGAATGATTCGCACGCTTTTCCTCCTTGCCATCCTGATGGCAATCCCCGAGCTGGCACATGCCCAGCAACTGCCGTCGGATCTGTTGAACCTTCCGGTCGATGGTTCGGTTTCCGCCTGGATCGTGCGCACTTTCGGGCTGCTGACGGTGCTCTCGGTGGCGCCGGGCATCCTGATCATGGTGACCAGCTTTCCGCGCTTCATCATCGCCTTTTCCATCCTGCGCTCCGGCATGGGCCTGTCCAGCACCCCGTCGAACATGATCTTGACCAGCATGGCGCTGTTCATGACGTTCTACGTGATGTCGCCGACATTCGACCGGGCCTGGGACGAGGGGGTGCAGCCGCTGCTGCAGAACCAGGTCAACGAGGCCCGCGCCGTCGAGCTGATCGCCGAGCCGTTCCGCGCCTTCATGGTTGCCAATGCCCGTCCGAAGGATGTGGCGCTGTTCGTCGATATCGCCCGCGAGCGCGGCCAGACGATCGTCACCGGCGAAAAGATCGAGTACCGCGTGCTGGTACCCGCCTTCATGCTGTCGGAAATTCGCCGCGGCTTCGAAATCGGCTTTCTGATCGTGCTGCCGTTTCTGGTGATCGACATGATCGTCGCCAGCATCACCATGGCGATGGGCATGATGATGCTGCCGCCGACCTCGATCTCGCTGCCCTTCAAGATCCTGTTCTTCGTGCTGATCGATGGCTGGAACCTGCTGGTCGGCTCGCTGGTCCGGTCGTTCTCTTAAGCCTCGGCGATCAAGACTGACTGCGCTTCCGCGTGCACCTGCCGTCATCAATTTGGCATGCGTAGATGGCTGGACTCCGGGTCCAAGACACTCACATCACTGAATTATGCATATGAAAAAAACCGGGCTGTTGAGGCCCGGTTTTTTTGTGTCTGCAGAATGGGTTAGGCTTCTAGAAAACTGCCTTCGCGTGGCGGCTGTGCCGGTACGTCGAAATGGTCGGGCTCCAACCCGGCCTTGGCGCGCGCGTACATCGTCTCGTATCCGGCCTCCAGATGGATGCGCAGCCGGTCTGCGTCAAACAGCGGATGGGTGAAGCGGTTGTCCACCAGCCGCTGCCTGTAGGCCGCAAGCGCTGCCGGATTCTGGCAGAGGGAAACGGCAGTTTCGACATAGTCCGCGTTGGTCTCAGCCACCAATTCGGGCAGGCCGATCGCATTCAGCAGACTTTCGCTGACGCGCGAGGCAAAGTTGGTGCCCTTGACCGTCAGCACCGGCAGGCCGGCCCACAATTGCTCCGAGGTCGTTGTATGGCCGTTGACCGGGAACGTATCGAGACCAAGATCTGCGGTTGGAATGCGGTTGATATGGATGTCGAAATCCATCTTCTGCATGAAGAAGATCCGCCGGGCGGGGATGCCACAGGCGATCAGCTTTTGCTGGATATAGATCTGGCTCTGGGCATTGTTGCGCAGGATCCAGATGACGCTGTTGGGCGTCCGCTTGAGGATTGCCGCCCACATTTCAATCATCGGCACGGTGATCTTGCGGTTGGCATTGAACGAGGCGAAGACGAAGGCATCTTCCGGCAGGCCAACCTGGGCCTTGGTCTTGGGCCGCGACACCGGACGGTTGATCGGATCGTTCGGCTGATAGCTCTCGGGCAGGCGGCAGAATTTTTCGCGATAGAACGGCGCCGAGCTATCGGGCAGCACGGTGGGGTCGCCGATCGCATAGTCGACGTCGATGTTGACCATCGAGCCGGGAAAGCCCAGCCAAGCAACCTGGATCGGCGCGCCGCCAAGGTTGAAGATTGCCGTGCGGTTGCCGGCCGTGTGGCCCTTCAGGTCGACCAGAATGTCGATCTCGTGCCGGCGAATCTCTTCGCGTGCCTGCAGATTGTTCATGTCGCGAATGCTGACGACATTGCCCCAGGCGCTGCGGTCGGCATCGTTGAGGATCAGCAGTTCGGGATCCGTATGGCAGAACAGCGTGACCTCGAAACGGTCGCGGTCGTGCAGTTCCAGCACGCGACGGACAAGTTTCATCGTCGCGTGCCGGTCGAAAAAGTCGGACGAGACATAGCCGACCCGGATTTTCTCGCCCCAGGCATGCGGCATTGCCCGCCGCTTCTGGGTGGCGTCTTCCGGCATCGTCGGGGTGTTGTCGCGGGCAAGCTGGTTCAGGCTTTCGTCGCCGGTCCAGTGAATGTTGAAGAACGGCACGTCGTGCTTGGCAAAGGACAGATCGCCGGCGGCGAGCGCCGCATCGATGATCGGCTGATGCACCGCCATCGAATCGAACTTGCTGTGCTCGCGGCAGAAGGCGAGGTAGGTCATCCGAACGCGATTGTTGCGCGGCAGGCGGCTGAGCAGCACGCGGGCGGTCTCGATGTCGTCCGGATCGAACACGTCCCAGGTGTGCAGCGAGATACGGGCGCCCAACTGCATGTGTTCGATCGTGTCGCTTTTCATCAGCACGTCCTTGAACACGCGGCTGAGGCGGATCTGTCCCTTGTCGAGCAGCAGCGAGGCAATGATGAAGGCGATCTCGGGATTTTTGCGCGATGCCGTCGTCAAACGGCTGCCGAGCGCCAGGGTCTGATCCTTGTTGCCGAGCGCAAAATGCAGCTTGATCGCTTCGACGAGGTAATCCTGCGCGTCTGCCCCATTCTGTTCCGAAGCGAGCAGATAGGCGCCCGCCGCATCGTCCTTGAAGCCGAGCTGCAGCAGCGTTTTTCCAAGCAGTGCATAGGTCCGGGCGTCCGGACGCAAGTCCAGCAGCCGGTTCAGCGTTGCAAGGGCCTGCGTATACTGTCCGGCTCTGTAGCTCTGTGAGGCTACAGCGTAGGAAATCTCGCTCTTCAAAGTTACGCTCCATAAATGCGCCGCAGATTGGGGCACGACGATAAGCCGGCACAGCGATCCCTTGGCGAAAGACCATTTTCCCGCCGATTATGCGCTTCGAAGCTTGCTTCAGGCCGGTGTAATATTGGATTGGCTTTTGAATCGTAATGGTTGCGTAAGGTTAATTTTTAAGGCGATGCGAAAACACTTAGGCCGTTGTTAACCAAGGTTCTTTTGCGTTTTTCCCAGCGGCCAATCTTTAAGATCTTAGCAATGTTTGGCTGCGAAATTACAACTCATATGACGGGTTTGGTGTTCCTGAGTGATGGGAAACCGAGTGGCATGATGCCGGACCGTCGTTGCCGGTAGTAAGACTGCAGCCCGGTATGTCCTCCTTCCGTAACGAGTTTCTCAGGGGACAATCCAATGACAAGCGTAAACCACAATTCTTCCGCAACTTCCGCTCTGCAGACGCTGCGCAACATCAATTCCAACCTCGAAGACACGCAGAGCCGCGTTTCGTCCGGCTACAAGGTTGAGAACGCCTCCGACAACGCCGCTTACTGGTCGATCGCCACCACCATGCGTTCGGACAACAAGGCGCTCGGCGCTGCCACCGACGCCCTCGGCGTTGGCGCTGCCAAGGTCGACACCGGTTATGCCGCAATGGAGAGCGCCATCGACGTCGTCAACGAGATCAAGGCCAAGCTGGTGACGGCAACCGAAACATCCACTGACAAGGACCAGATTCAGCTCGAAATCACGGCGCTGCAGAGCCAGCTGTCGTCGATCGCCCAGGGCGCATCGTTCAGCGGTGAAAACTGGATGGTTGCTTCTGCAACGGCAACTGCACAGACGGTTGTCGATGGTTTCGTGCGCAATGACGACGGTACCGTCAAGGTGACCACAGCCGAGTACAATGTTGCTTCCTATGCCCTGTTCTCCGACGTCTCGGATGACGGTGTTGGCAGCGGTGGCGTTCTGGGTGACGTCATGGACGTCAAGCTCAGCAGCACATCGTCGTCGGAAGAAATTTCCGCCTTCCTCGACACGGTTGAATCGGCTTTGTCCGACATGACCATCGGCGGCGCAGCCCTCGGCGCCTTGTCCACCCGCATCGATCTGCAGTCGGATTATGGCTCGAAGCTGTCGGATGCCATCGAAGAAGGCGTCAGCCGCCTGGTCGATGCCGATATGGAAGAAGAATCGGCAAAGCTGTCGGCCCTGCAGACCCAGCAGCAGCTGGCGATCCAGTCGCTGTCGATTGCCAATTCCAGCTCGCAGAACGTTCTGTCGCTGTTCCAGTAAGAACGACACCCGGCCATTTCGATCGGCTTCAGAAGCCGCGCCTTTCAGGGCGCGGCTTTTGTCGTTGGTGCGTCTGCTGCATTCGCTGCTTCGGCCATCCGATAGCGTGTTTTGTCGGGAATTTTTTTATGTATCTTTTTACGATCTCATTAACTTTAATAGTGTTGTATAGCGACATGGAGAGGGCGGGCCAATGTTAACGAGTATTAACAATTGGTTAGCATGAAGCTAAACGCCTTTTTTGCCGGAATATCCGGAATGTCCCTTCAAGAGTTATTGCCAAAGGGGCAAGTGTACTATGACAAGCGTAAACCACAACTCGGCTGCAAGCTCTGCGCTGCAGACTCTTCGTTCGATCAACACAAGCCTTGAAGAAACTCAGGGTCGCGTTTCTTCCGGCTACAAGGTCGCTGAAGCGTCCGATAACGTCGCCTACTGGTCGATCTCCACCACCATGAATTCGGACAACAAGGCGCTCGGCGCTGCTACTGACGCTCTCGGCGTTGGTGCTGCCAAGGTCGACACCGGTTATGCCGCAATGGAAAGCGCCATCGACGTCGTCAACGAAATCAAGGCCAAGCTGGTCACGGCAACGGAAACTTCGACCGACAAGGATCAGATCCAGCTCGAAGTTACCAAACTGCAGGAACAGCTGTCTTCGATCGCCCAGGGCGCTTCGTTCAGCGGCGAAAACTGGATGGTTGCGGCTGATAACGCCACTGCACAGACTGTTGTCGACGGCTTCGTGCGCAATGACGACGGCACCGTGAAGGTCACTACGGCTTCCTACAATGTTGCTTCCTACGCCCTGTTCTCGGCTGTGTCCGATGACGGCGTCGGTAGCGGTGGTATCCTGGATGAAACCATGGGCATCACCCTCAGCAGCGCGTCGACGGCTGACGAAATTGCAGGCTATCTCGACACGGTTGAAACCGCTCTGTCGGAAATGACCATCGGTGGCGCCGCCCTCGGTGCCTTGACCACCCGCATCGACCTGCAGACCGATTACGGCTCGAAGCTGTCGGATGCCATCGAAGAAGGCGTCAGCCGCCTGGTCGATGCCGACATGGAAGAAGAATCGGCCAAGTTGTCGGCGCTTCAGACCCAGCAGCAGCTGGCCATCCAGTCGCTGTCGATTGCCAATTCCAGCTCGCAGAACCTTATGTCGCTGTTCCAGTAAGAACCGCGAACCGGTTTTATCGATCGGTTTCATGGCCGCGCCCTCAGGGCGCGGCTTTTTCGTTTCTGCGCATCCGTTGCACCCAGACGCGGCCGTTTTTTGCTACGCCGTCAGAAGTCGAGCTGCAAACTACAAAAATTCAAAACGGAGTTCGAAGTTTGCTTTTCATTAACCTTAATAGTGTCTTATAGGCTCATCGAAGCAGTGATCAGGCGTTTACAAAAGGTTAACGTCTGGTAAGCATGAAGCTGAGCACTATTTCCCCGGCAAACCCGGAATGCCCTGCCATCTTCATTGCCAAAGGGGCAACTATATTATGACAAGCATCAATCATAACACCGCAGCTACTTCCGCGCTGCAGACACTTCGTTCGATCAACACCAGCCTTGAAGACACACAGGCTCGCGTTTCTTCCGGCTACAAGGTATCCGAAGCCGCTGATAACGTCGCCTACTGGTCGATCTCCACCACCATGAATTCCGATAACAAGGCGCTCGGCGCGGCCACCGACGCTCTCGGCGTTGGCGCTGCCAAGGTCGACACCGGTTATGCCGCGATGGAAAGCGCCATCGACGTCGTTAACGAGATCAAGGCCAAGCTGGTCACGGCAAGCGAAACCTCGACCGACAAGGACCAGATCCAGCTCGAAGTCACCAAGCTGCAGGAGCAACTCTCCGCCATCGCCCAGGGCGCTTCGTTCAGCGGTGAAAACTGGATGGTTGCAGCCGACGATGCGTCGGTTCAGACCGTTGTCGACGGCTTCGTGCGCAATGACGACGGCACCGTCAAGGTCACGACGGCGGAATACAATGTTGCCTCCTACGCCCTGTTCTCGGACGTCTCCGATGACGGCGTCGGCAGCGGCGGCATCCTCGACGAAGTCATGGGCGTCAGCATCAGCAGCGCCTCGACCGCTGATGAAATTGCCGGCTTCCTGGATAATGTCGAATCGGCCATGTCGGAAATGACGATCGCTGGTGCAGCGCTCGGCGCTCTGACGACCCGCATCGATCTGCAGTCGGATTACGGCTCAAAGCTGTCGGATGCCATCGAAGAAGGCGTCAGCCGTCTGGTCGATGCCGACATGGAAGAAGAATCGGCCAAGCTGTCGGCGCTTCAGACCCAGCAGCAGCTGGCCATCCAGTCGCTGTCGATTGCCAATTCCAGCTCGCAGAACATCATGTCGCTGTTCCAGAACTAAGCGATCGGCGCTGGTTCCACACTCGATTGAAAGCCGTGTCCTTTGGGGCACGGCTTTTTTCGTGGTGGCTGTGCGTTTCTCCACGCTGTCCGATCCGTTCAATGCCGCGAATCGCTACGCGACGACTAGCAGGCTTTTTGGAGCTGAAGGGCTGTACGGCGTCTGTTGGTCGATCAGAGTCTTAAATTGTCGGAGTGTCATAAAATATTTCCCACGGCTTGCCGTTTGCACTGCGATGCATCAGAGCGGTGGGCTGTGGTTCCTGGCGTGAAAAGTGAAATCTTAGAAATATATGTCCAATCAATAAGATGCTCATTTCATTTGCCGCGGGAAATTCTCGATCAACGGAGGTTCATTCGATCGTGGATGTTAATCGATCAGTCATCTTGGTTGGCAGACGCTTAACGTTGCCGTGCCGCATTCATATTTCATTAACTATAATCGACCATCTCTGACGGCATCGAGACGACGAGCCGACGCACACAAGAGGAGCGATTGGCAAGCATGACGCTGAGCGTCGTTTCCCGGCCGCACCGGAATGTCCCTTCAAAGATCATGCCAAAGGGGCAAACATTTTATGACCAGCATCCTGACAAACGTTGCGGCCAGTTCCGCCCTGCAGACCCTGCGTTCGATCAACTCGAGCCTTGAAGAAACTCAGGATCGCGTCTCCTCCGGTTACAAGGTCGCGGAAGCGTCCGACAACGTTGCCTACTGGTCGATTTCGACCACGATGAATTCCGACAATAAGGCACTGACCGCCGCATCCGATGCGCTGGGCGTCGGTGCCGCCAAGGTCGATACCGGCTACGCCGCCATGGAAAGCGCCATCGACGTCGTCGATGAGATCAAGGCCAAGCTGGTCACCGCGAACGAAAGCTCGACCGACAAGGACCAGATCCAGCTGGAAATCACCAAGCTTCAGGAACAGCTGTCGGCGATTGCCGAAGGCGCGTCGTTCAGCGGTGAAAACTGGATGGTGGCGGCCAGCAATGCGCCCAACAAGACTGTCGTCGATGGTTTCGTGCGCAATGACGATGGTTCCGTCAAGGTTACCACCGCCGAATACAGTGTCGCCTCCTATGCCCTGTTCGGCACGATTGGCACCGATGGCCTTGGTACCGATGGCATTCTTGGCACGGTGATGACGATCCAGCTGAGCAGTGCAACGACCCAGACTGAACTGGACGACTATCTCAGCGGCGTCGAAACCGCGATGTCGCAGTTGACGATCGCCGGTGCCGCGCTTGGCGCGCTGACCACCCGCATCGATCTGCAGACGGATTACGCCTCGAAACTGTCCGATGCCATGGAAGAAGGGGTCAGCCGCCTGGTCGATGCCGATATGGAAGAAGAGTCGGCGAAACTTTCGGCGCTGCAGACACAGCAGCAGCTGGCGATCCAGTCGCTGTCGATCGCCAATTCCAGCTCGCAGAACATCATGTCGCTGTTCCAGAACTAAACGGTCGGATCGGCTTGAATATCGCAGCAAGGATCGCGTCCCTCGGGGCGCGGTCTTTTCGCTTTATCGCGATAGCAATGCTGCGTCTGATCTTCACGCCAGCTGAGTTTCTTTAAAGAATTGCCCATTCCTTCAGGGATTGCCATCAGGTTCACATTTCGTTAACCATGATTGTGCAAAGTTTAACGTGAAGTCTGATCGACGCGCTCGCCAGTACGGCGGGAGAAGGCATGAAGCCAAGCGCCGCTACCGGTTATCAATCCGGTATGTCCCGTCTATCCAACAAAGGGATATTCCGGACTATGTCCAATATCATCATGACCAGCTACATTCAGAGTGCCCTGCAGACTCTGCTGTTTACCAGTGACTCTCTCGACAAGACCCAAGCGCGTACCACCTCCGGCCTCAAGATCAATTCGGCCGCAGAGAATGCGAGCTATTGGTCGGTGGCAACAGCGATGACGTCGGACGGCAGCGTGTTGTCGAGCATCAGTGATGCACTTAGCCTTGGCGCTTCCAAGGTCGACACGACTTACGGGGCGGTGGATTCGGCTTTGAGCACCGTCAATGAGATCCTCGATCAGTTAACCACCGCGAAAGAAGCGGGCATCGACCGGACGGTGACCAACGAGGCCCTGAGCGGCCTCAAGGATACGCTGTCCTCGCTGGTCGAATCCGCGACGTTTTCCGGCGACAACTGGCTCTACAATACGGAAGCAACAGCAGCAGGCATGAAGTCCGTTCCGGGCTCCTTCCAGCGCTCGGTATCCGGTGCGGTATCGCTGACCTATCTCAAGTTCGATGCCAGTGCATCGACCCTAGTCGACAAATCCGACGCCAGCCGTGGGCTGCTGACCGGGTCGATCGACGCCAACACCATTAATGCCGACGGCACCACCACGGCCCGCAATTATTACCTGCTCGACGTCGGATCGACCACGGCAGCAAGCGGAACCGAGATCGCGCTGACCGACGACACCACCGAGGCCCAGATCGACGATATGATCAGCGTCGTCAGCGCGCTTGCCGACAAACTGACCGCGCTCGGGGCAACCCTGGGCACCATGTCCAATCGTATCGACCAGCAGTCGGTTTACGCCGCCGATACCAGCGATTTGCTTGATACCAGCGTCGGAAAACTGATCGACGCGGATATGGAGGAGGAATCCACCAAGCTCACCGCCTATCAGGCGCAACGCGATCTGGCCGTGCAGATCCTGTCGATGGCCAACAGCCATCAGCAAAGTCTGGCCACCCTGTTCCGTTGAGCAAGGTTCATCCTCGCACAAGTTTGGCGTCCTAGGGTTTACCCCAGAGCTTTAAGAGCGGGACGTGATTTCCGCTGTCATGTTAAGGCCGATCGGAATATTTTGGGGAAGCCCGTGGCGAAAATGAATTTTGCGCAAAGCATTGCGGTTGCAAGCCATGGATTTTCCAGGCGAAACCCGCGCCTCCGGGCTGCACTATGAGTGCCGTGCTTGCAAGCTACCTCAAGGATTTCAGTGTTGTCGCGCCACCTGCGCCACTGCCTGATTTTTCTTTTGCGTCGTCCCAGTTCGATATGCAGACCCTGCCAGAGCTCGAAGAGACCATTGATATCGAGGCAGAAAAGCAACAATCCTATCAGGAAGGCCATGCTGCAGCGACGCTGGCCGTCGAAGCGTCGCATGCGGTCGCACTGGACGCGATTGCCGCAACGCATCGTGACGAGATCGAGGCCTTGCGCATCCGCTATGAGGCCGACATCGCCGATCGGCTGACATCGGCTATCCGCGAGATGACGACGCGCATTGCCGACACCGTGGTCGATGCGACGGCGCGGGCGCTGGCGCCGATGCTCGGCGAGGAAGCGACGCGCACAGCGGTGGCCGAGCTTGGCCGTCTCATTCGTGTGCAGATCGCCGAAGGCCACGCCGGCAAGGTGAAAATCAAGGGTCCCCGGGATCTGTTCGACCTGCTGAGCGCCGGTCTCGACGAGCACGCCGAATGTCTGGAATTCGAAGAATCTGACGAGATCGATCTGTCGGCGGAACTCGGTGATTCCGTGCTGCTGACGCGACTGTCGGTGTTTGCCGAAGGTCTGGAAAGGGTGATGGCATGAGCGACGACAATCACCATCACGGCCGCAATGAAATCATCATCATCAAGCGCCACAAGGCTGATCACGATGGTGCCCATGGCGGTGCCTGGAAGATCGCCTTTGCCGACTTCATGACGGCGATGATGGCGTTCTTCCTGGTGATGTGGCTGGTCAACGCCTCCAATGCCGAGACCAAGGCCTCGGTTGCCAGCTATTTCAATCCGATCAAGCTGTCCGACGAGACGCCGGCCAGCAAGGGCGTGAAGAAGCCGGCGGACAAGGCCAAGGGCGAAGAGACGGAACAGCAGTCCGAAACCAAGCAAGAGAAACCCGAAAAGGGAGCGGCGTCGGCATCCGGCGAAGATATGACCACGGCGACCGGCGACAAGACCAATTATTCGGAAGCCGATCTGTTCGAAAATCCTTACGCAGTGCTTGCCGAAATTGCCCAGGAAGTCGGCCAGCAGGCCAATGTCAGTGCCAAGGGGGAGGGCGGAGCCAGCCTGTCCGGCCCTTCAACGGGCGCAGACGGCGGCGAAGCCTATCGCGATCCTTTCGACCCGGATTTCTGGAGCAAGCAGGTTCAAGCGAGCGCCAACGGCCCGCAGGTGGAAAATACCAGTCTGCCCGAGGTCGCGTCACTGTCGGCAAAGCCGATTGAAACGGTCAAGGAGACAATGCCAGCCGAAACCTCTGCCAAGTCGACGGATAAGAAACAGGACAAGACGCAGGACAGCCCGAAACAGGCAAAAGCCTTGAAGGAAGACGCGGAAAAACTGCGGGAAACGATCGAAACCGCGATCGCCGGCGTCTCGGGCAAGCTTGCCGAAGGGCTGGTCGTGACACCGACTGAAGGCGGCATGCTGGTGACCCTGTCGGATCAGACCGACATGCCGATGTTCGACGTTGGCTCTGCGGTGCCGCACAAGGAAATGGTGCTGGCGATGGAGAAGATCGGCAAGATCCTGGCCGAACGCAAGGGCTCGGTGATCATTCGCGGCCATACCGACGGTCGGCCGTTCAAGGGGACATCCGGCGACAACTGGAGCCTGTCGATGTCGCGTGCGCATTCGGCCTATTTCATGCTGTTGCGTGGGGGGCTGGAAGAGCAGCGGGTCAAGCAGGTATCAGGCTTTGCCGATCGGCGCCTGCAACTGCCGAATGATCCGATGAACAATGCCAACCGGCGGATCGAAATCCTGATCGGCGACAGCTAGGATCCTGAAGGATCTTGGCTGCCGACATCGGCGTATCTGCCATATGGTATCGGCACCCGAGAGGATTTGCCGGGATGTCGAATGACTATGCCAAGCCGACCCTAGCAATTCCGGTCTCGTCTCACGGGACCGGTTGTCGCTTCCGGACCCTGTCAACGGAATCACAGAGCTGAATTGATGAAGCGCGCGATCTACCGTCACTGCCTTTCCACTGCACTGCTCGCAGGCGTCATGCTTGTGGGCGGTCAGCAGGTGCGTGCCGAAGACGATCTGCCACCTTACGTGATGCTCAGATCGCTGCAGTTCGTGCAGGATTCCGTGGTGCGCGGCGATCATTCGGCCGTGGAAATGCAGCGGTTCCTGATCAATACGCTCGACAAGCGCCTGCGCAGCGCAGATGCCTCGGTGTTTCAGGATACCCGTAATGTCGACGCGGTGTTCATCTATGCGATGAGCGGAGGCAATCCGGCGACTCTGGAATATCTGGTGTCGCGCGATGTCCAGGGTAACTTCGACAGCCGTGTGTCTGACGCCTTGCGCAAATATCTCAGCGGCAAGGGAACGTCGACCACCCGGTCGATCAGCGACATGGTGCCTGAATATCTGAATACCGGCATTGGCCCATACCTAGCGCTGGTTACCGGCAATATCACCATCGCCTCCAATGCGGAAAATGCGCTCGGCTACTTTGATCAGGCCCGCCTGAGTGCGCCCGGCACGATCATCGAGGAAGCGGCGCTGCGCCGGTCCCTGTCGATCAGTCTGCAGACGCATATGGTCAAGAAGGGCCTGTTTTACGCCAGCCGCTATGCGCGGTCGTTTCCGTTTTCGCCCTATGCCAGCCAGTTTGCCGATATGTTCGTGCAGTTGGTCGTCGAAAATTATGGTGCCGTCACCCAGGACGACATGGATTCGATCGTGGCCTTGCTGGATGCGCAACGCGGCCGGGAAATTTATCTGCGCATTGCGCGCCGGGCCAACCTGGTGGGCAACAAGGATCTCGCCAGGGTCGCCGCGTTGCAGGCCGACAAGATTGTCGGCGATGTCGAGGACGGACGGCGCTCGCTGCCTGGCCTTTACGAAGGCATGGCCAATATCTCGACACCGGATGTCGTCGCGGCTTCTCAGGCGATTTCGGAAATACCCGACGAACAGCTGTCGGACCGGGACAGGGCCTTGCGCAACGCTGCTCAGAGCGTTGCAGCACAGATTTTGCAGAAACCCGACGCCTCAAGCCTGACGCAAGCCATCGCCCCTAGGGTCGACAAGCAAACCGATGCGTCCTTAACGGCCCTGAGAGCGGAACCCAGTTCCGCCGCCGCCGGAAACCAATCCGCGACGAATCCATTGGCGCAAACGACTGTCGGCGGGGAGGCGGACAAGGTGGTCCACGATTTCGTCAGCCAAAGTCGTTCGAAACTCACTCAGATTGATGAGCTGTTGGCGCAGGAAAGTGCGAAATGAACAATGTATTGAATATCGCCGCGCGCGTTTCGTCGGACACAGGTCTGTCGAACAAATCCAGCAAGACTGATGCAACTGGCGGCAAGGATGAATTTGCGCAGGCATTGACGGTGGCCGGCAACGGCAAGCAGAAGACGGCCGACGAGAATGCGCAAGAACCTGTCGCCGTAGTTGACGATGCAGAAGTTGACGGCAGCTCCATTGCTGTCGCTGTTGTTGTGCGGACCGGCGATACGGCGCTGCTGCCGGACTTGAGTGTCGAGCCGCTCGATGTGCCGGCTATTGTCCCGGCAGATGCCCCGGCCGTACCGGTAACCGACGCGCCGTCCGTGACCGTCACGGCCCCTGCTGTCGACGATTCGCTGATCTTGGCCGCCGCTTTGCAAGTGCCGACAAAAAATGCTGTTTCGGCAGACGGTAAGTCCGCCATTCCCGTCAAGTCGACCGAGACGGCCGAGACGGCCGATGCCGATGCCGACGATACCGAAATTACGGTCGACGACGCCGCTGCCGACGCATTGACCGCGCTGCACGTTCCAGAACAGATCATGTCCCTGCTGTCGCCGGTCACCCAGCCGGCACAGGCAAGCGCTGCCGAAGACACTGGCGTCATCGCGACCAAGTCGGACAATGGCAGCCAGAGCAGCACTGTCATGGCCATCGCCAGCGAAGGCCAGTCGGCCGCGCAGGCCAACGGCGGCTCGAACATGTCGGACGATCAGTCTGGCGCCGACACGCCATCCAACACGGGCAAGGTATTCCGCTTTCAGAAATCAGATGGAACGGGTCAGTCCGTCGATCTCAATCTGACCACCGCTGCAGATGGCCGTCAGGATGTCGAAGCGAGCCTGGCATCGACCGGCCAGGCCGACACGGTCAGCGTTCTCGACGCGCGCCGGTATATCGGCATGGCACCCACCGGCAATTCGGCCATGCTGACGGCAGCGATGTCCGGCGATCGCGAGTGGGTCAGTGCCATGCAGCCAGAATCGTCACTTGCCAATTCGGCCGCCGTGTCGAGCACCGGCAAAGTGGTCAATACGCTCAAGCTTGAGATGAACCCCGGCAATCTTGGTGCGGTGACGGCGACCATGCGCCTCAGCGGCGAGGAGCTGAGCATTCACCTGACCGTTCATACCAGCGCTGCCTACCGCGAACTCACCAGCGGCAGCTCAGCGATGCTGGATGCCTTGCGGGCGCAGGGTTTCAGCGTCGATCAGGTCTCGGTCAGCATGGGCTCGACCTCTACGGACAGCAATTCCAATCAACAGTCGTCGCAGCTCGGCCAGCAGGCTGCGCAACAAGGGCAGCGCGAAGGCCAGGAGGCGCGCCAGTCGCAGCGACCTGGACAGCAGGCTGCCGGCACATCCGGGATGGAGAACCAAAATGAAGCGGCATCAGATGTCAGCGCTGCTGCTGCTCGCTCTGGCGACGTCTACCTCTGAAGCCTTAGCCAGCACCGGCGCCTGTGAAAAGCAGATCCAGGCGGCGGCCGCGAAATATGGAATTCCCGAAGGCATCCTCTATTCGGTCGGTCTGACCGAAACCGGCAGGAAGGGCATTCTCAGCCCCTACGCCCTGAATGTCGAAGGCAAGGCTTACTTCCCGGCAACCGCGCAGGCGGCCATGGCCCAGGTCGAGCAGGCCAGAAAAAACGGGGCGACGCTGATCGACATCGGCTGCATGCAGATCAATCACCATTACCACGGTGGTGAATTTGCCTCGCTGCAGGCAATGTTCGATCCAGGCCGGAACGTCGAATATGCGGCCCGCTTCCTGCAGCAGCTGCACAACAGGCATGACACCTGGACGATGGCCGTCGCGCGCTATCACGCCGGCCCCAACAATGACCCTGCGCAGAAGCAGTATGTCTGCCGTGTGATTGCCAATCTGGTGGCAACAGGCTACGGAAACTGGACTGTTCCGGCCGCGAAGTTTTGTGATAAAAAACAACCGTGAGTTTTGGAACCTTTTGTTGTTTCGTTTGTTTTAGAATGTGGCGGCATTCTGTCAGGAAAACGGACGCAAGCGTTGGTTTGCCAAGAAGTTAATTTTCCACCGAGTTTTTATGTGGAAAACTTTTGTTCACTACTAGATGTAGTGCAAATCATGCCAACATGGTTAATCAATTATTAATATCTCTCCATCATTTCCTGTGGTTGTTCCAAGAGTCTACGATTCGTACCCCTATCTCACCGAGATGCGGCAATGATTCGGAGGCGGGCAAATGATCGTAGTAGTTGATGAACGTGGAATAGTGAAAGACGGGTACACCTCGCTTTTTGCACGTGAGGGAATTCCCTCGACAGGGTTTGATCCCAAGGAATTCGGCGAGTGGGTGACCACGGCTGCTGACTCCGACATAGCGGCCATCGAGGCCTTCTTGATCGGCCAGGGCGACGCGAGCTATGCTCTGCCGCGCACCATTCGCGACCGGTCGCAGGCCCCGGTCATCGCGGTCAGCGATCATCCCTCGCTGGAAGTCACGCTGGCCTTGTTTGACAGCGGCGTCGATGATGTCGTGCGCAAGCCGGTCCATCCGCGGGAAATTCTGGCACGGGCAGCTGCCATCCGCCGGCGTCTCACCGCCATTGCGAACGTCACTGAAGTCGGTCCGATCCGGGTATTTTCCGACGGACGCGATCCGGAAATCAATGGCGAGGCATTTGCCTTGCCGCGCCGCGAGCGCCGCATCCTGGAATATTTGATCGTCAATCGCGGCCGCCGCGTATCGAAGGCGCAGATTTTCAGCGCCATCTATGGCATCTTTGACGAAGACGTCGAAGAGAATGTCGTGGAAAGCCACATCAGCAAACTGCGCAAGAAACTGCGCAAGAAGCTCGGCTTCGATCCCGTCGATTCCAAGCGCTTCCTTGGCTACTGCATCGACTGGAAATAATCTCCCCATTGCAAGGCTGTCAGCCGTAAACCTCTGACAGCCTTTATTTTTTTCGGACGCGCCAGCCGCGTCCGAGGCTCGACCATGTGCCGATGGCCCAGGATATCAGGCTGTTTTCGCAGAGCGCCTCGAGCCTGTCATCTCGGCCTGATGTGTCGGACAGACAGCTTCACGCAAGGCCCGCCTCATAGAGTTGATCACAATAATGAACGAGGATTCTCATGAGCCTTTTTGGAACAATGAAGACGGCCGTCTCCGGCATGAATGCGCAGGCCAATCGTCTGGGCACTGTCGGTGACAACATCGCCAATTCGAGCACGACCGCCTACAAGAGCGCGTCAACTTCATTCTCGTCGCTGGTCTTGCCGTCGACCAACGGTGCCTACAATTCCGGTGGCGTCGAAACAAACGTGAATTATTCGGTTTCCGAGCAGGGCGCTCTCGAATACACCACGTCTGGCAGCGATCTGGCCATTCAGGGCGACGGCTTCTTCGTGGTGCAGAATAGCGCCGGTGACGTTTTCCTCACCCGCGCCGGCGGTTTTACCGTCGATGACTCCGGGTTTCTCGTCAATGACGCAGGCTACATGCTGCTCGGCTATTCCGCCGATGGCGGCGCCGTCACGACCGTCGTCAACAGCTATGACGGGCTGGTGCCGATCAATGTGGCCGGCTCGGAGCTGAGCGCGGTTGAATCGACCAGTGGTAGCCTTTCGGGCAATCTGAACAGTTCCGCCGATTCAGCCACGGCCGGAACCCTGCCGAGCGACAACGGCACCGTCGATGTCGATCAGGACACCACCTTGAAAACGTCGCTGACCACCTATGACGGTCTGGGCAACAAGGTCGTCTACGATTTCTACTACACCAAGACGTCCGATAGCACCTGGGAGCTCTCCGTCTACGACAGCGCCAACGCGGCCACATCCGGCAGCGGCAGCTTTCCCTACGACCCGGCAACCTCCGTCACGGCCGAGATGAAGTTCGATGCCGCTGGCAAGCTGTCGACGATCGACGGCACCAGTGACCTTTCGGTCGTCGTCAACGGCATTACCATCGATCTCAGCAAAATGACCCAGCTTGCCAGCAAGTCGAGCATTTCCAGCGGCGATGTCAACGGCAGCGCACCGAGCTCGATCTCCGATGTTGAGATCGCCAGCGACGGCACGGTTTACGCCAACTATGCCGACGGCTCGAGCAAGGCGCTTTACCAGGTTGCCTTGGCAAGCGTCGAAAGCCCCGACAACCTGACGCTCTATTCGGGCAACGTCTACAAGACGAGCAGCACCTCTGGTGTCGTCACCATCGGCTTTGCCGGCAGCAGCGGCTTCGGCAGCATCGTTTCCGGTGCGCTGGAAACCTCGAACGTCGATCTGGCGAGCGAGTTGACGGAGATGATCGAGGCGCAGCGCAGCTATACGGCCAACTCGAAAGTGTTCCAGACCGGTTCTGACCTCATGGACGTCCTGATCAATCTCGTCAGATAATCCGATTTAAGGAATTAAGTGAATGTCACTTGCATCGGCTATGAGCACGACGAAGAATATTTTCAGCAACACGGCGACCCAGACCGCCGTGGTGTCGACAAATATCTCCAACGCAACCACCGCAGACTACAACCGTCGTTCGGCCGTCACGACCACCAACGCCTATACCGGCGCAACGATTGTCGCGACCGAACGGACCGAAAATGCGGCATTGCTCAAGCAGACCCTCTCTTCGATCGCAGATGACGCCGGCCAGCAGACTCTGGTGGCCGGTCTTGATTCCCTGAACGCGGTCATGGGCGGCGGCGATTATGCGCTTGCACCCTCGACATCGCTCGCAGCGCTGAACAACGCGCTCCAGACCTATGCGGCCACACCGAGCGACAGCACGCTTGCGACAGCGGCGGTCAACGCCGCGGTCGATGTGGCGACATCGCTGAACGAATCGACCGCCGGCGTCCAGGAGCTGCGCGCCGATGCCGATGCCGAAATTGCGACAACGGTCTCGACGCTCAATCAACTGCTTGCCGATTTCGAAAAGGCCAACAACGCGGTCAAGGCCGCGACCGCCTCCAACGCCGACCCCAACGATGCGCTCGATACCCGCGAAGGCCTGCTGAAGCAGATTTCCGGCATCATTGGGGTGACGACGTCGATTCGCGACGGCAACGACATGGTGATCTACACCAGCGACGGTACGACGCTGTTTGAGACCAATGCCCGAAAAGTGTCGTTCGAAGCCACCACCGGCTATTCGGCCGCGACGGTCGGCAATGCGATCTACATCGACGGTGTCGCACTCAACGCCGGTGTGGGAAGCAGCAGTACGGCGCAAGGGTC
>Ga0247730_1000276_pt1 | contig 44834 bp, 36 predicted proteins | sample UWRJL073202C2_FD_180959 | JGI IMG/M metagenome (GOLD analysis project Ga0247730, IMG submission 180959) | Plant litter microbial communities from Arlington Agricultural Research Station in Wisconsin, United States - UWRJ-L073-202C-2 | ecosystem: Environmental > Terrestrial > Plant litter >... | reverse complement strand
GGTTTCGGCGATGTTGGTCGCCAGCACTACCTTGCGAATGCCTTTGGGCGCGGGTTCGATGGCGGCGCGTTGGGCGCTCAGATCCAGCTCGCCATGCAGGGGGCAGAGCAGAATATCGGCCCGCGTGCCCAATGCTTCGGCCAGTTGCTGATTGACCCGACGAATCTCGGCCTGCCCCGGCAGGAACACCAGCAGACTGCCGGTTTCATCGTTGAGGGCATCCAGTACGGTCTGCACCACTCGGGGCTCGACGAATTCCCCCGGCTGAAATGGCCGACTCCAGCGCATCTGCACCGGGAACATGCGCCCGTCGCTGCGCACCACCGGGGCATCGTCGAGCAGACTGGACAGGCGCTCGCCCTCCAGCGTTGCCGACATCAGCAGGATCTTCAGCGGCTGATCGTCGCGAAACAATTCACGGCCGTTAAGGCTGAGGGCCAGGGCCAGATCGGCGTCGAGGCTGCGTTGATCAGCTTGACCGATTGCACGTTTCTGTAAAAATCTCAAAATCCTAGTAAAAGCTGGCTTCCCCCCCAGACTCTTTGAGAAACCTCAATTGACAATCATCAAAAAAACCCTGTATTTGAGCAACTACCCATTCAGGGTCTTATCACCTGAAGTCGTAGCCAAAATAGAGCGGGCGGCAAAAGCCTACTCATCCAAAGAATTCGGGGTGCTGACAAAACTCTTTGAATGCTATTGCGACCTTATGGGCACGCAGGTTTCTTACCTCACCCTCTCTTCCCCCTCATACCATCAGCTAGCTAGAGGATTTTTAGGAGCGTTGAGGAGCAACAGCTTTGCAAACGGCAGCGCTGTCTACCGGCAGAGCCGCGCGCGCGCGTTCGCAGCGATCCATAATCTCATTCGGGAAGAAGTTCCTGCGATGGAAGAGCTGAAAACTGACAAGGACAGCATGGCGAGCAATGCATCGCTGTGGGAAGAATACCGTTCAAAGATCGATGATAAAGACCTCCGATATTGGAATGGGTGGGGGCTGGAAGTACGGAAAGGTGGAGAGTATCACCTCAGCCTTGCGTGCTTATGGAACAGCCATGGCCAAGAATTCACCGAGAACCTCTATCGTCACTGGCTACTTTTTTTCAAAAAGCAGGCTCGACCTAACTGCGTCGAAGCCAACAAAATGATTAGGTTTCTTGCTGAGCACGGCGAAGACTGGCCGGCTGTGACTTTCCAGCATCCCCAGATGATCAAGGCGTTCTTCTTGGCTTTCATGAAGGATTTCTTCCTCACTGCCCACCGAAAAAAACAGAAACTCAACGCGGCGATTAGTAATTGGGGAACTTTTATCGCCAATTGCGAAGAAATTTTCATTGAGACTGGGGTTTGGGCTACACCCTATCAGGGTGGCCTTCCAAAGCCGCTTCAGAGGCCAGATTTCGGCTTGGGCACCAGGAAAAAAACAAATGAAAATGGAGTAGTCGTGCATGAGAAACTGATCACGCCAGTCCCACTGCATGTCACCGACGAGGAAGCTATCGATATCCTCTTTCATAATGTTGAAACTGACGTCTCAGTAATTAAACAGTGGGCCTCGGAGCAATGCCGACAGCTCTACTTCAACGTCATGCAGCGCCAAGCGCTAGCCAGGCTTGGTCAGCCTATTCTGGGAGGGGGAGGCAAAAAGTCCGTCGAGCAGTTGGGCTTTGAGAACATCTGCGCGACTTTTGAGCAAGATGGATTTCAGAGCAACCCAGACTATCTCCTCCCTCGTTTCGGTAGCGGTAATATGGCAGAAGTTGCGGACTTATTAGGCCTGCCCACAGCTCCCCAGCTATTCCCGTATCAATGCCTGCTCGTGATCGAACATCCAGATATCACCCGTGGTTTTCTTAAAAAACTCATGCTATTCGACGACAACGGAGACTCCATCGGATATATAAAGGATGAATTCGGGGCCAAACTCATAGGTTATAAAGACCGTAGAGGCAAAAAACTAAGCGAGCAGGTTATCGAGCTGACCGCTTGCTCACAGCGATGGATCGAAGAGATCATTGAGATCACGAAACCTTTACGAACAGCTTTACGCAAAGCAGGAAATCCTGTCTGGAAAGAATTATTTATAACCTCCGGCTACGGATTTTCACAACCAATCAGTGCGAATCAACCTGGCTGGAGCCGTTCCAGCTTCAAGTCCAGCCCAGCTTTGCTTGAGACACTCCTGCGTCAATTCGCGCCTTATCAGGGGATGCTAAAATGCGACATAAAAGATTTTCTCCAACGAGTTTCACTCTCGAGCATTCGCTCATCCTGCGGCGTGCTAGTGTACCTGCGGACAAAAAACGTTGTAGAAATGTCAAAGGCCTTGGGTCATGCACGTTATGATAGCAAGTTACTCGGCCGCTATCTTCCGGCAGCGATTCTCGCATTTTTTCAAACTCGCTGGATCCGGATCTTCCAAAGAAGCTTCATCTGTGAAGCTATGAAAGATAGCCCATACCTGCTTGAAGCTGCCGACTTCACAAGCATGGACGAGCTTCATTCTTTCCTAAAAAACCATGCCTTGAAGGATATTTCAACCCATCTCAAGAACCCTGAGAACAAGGTAAGCACTAAGAAAAGTGAGTCACGGGACAGCCATGTCTACATCTCAATTGACGTGGGGGTTATGACCGCGATCTTATCCCTTGAGGCAGCAGTTAATAAAGCTGAAAATATTCTTCAAGTATGCGGCAAAGCCAGATATTGGGCTGAGGTTGCTAAAGCTGTGAGCGCGGAAATTGAACGCGGGAACGACACACTGCTACAACAGCATCTCCAGGTAGCTAAAACACATATCAATCCTTCGCGCATGGAGAATGTCATCTATGTCGCTGCCGCCTGAGCTAGAGTTTCTTGCGCCATTTTACATTCCTACCTCAGAAAGTCTGAGATCAGCCGATTGGCTACTCAGTGACTTTGCGGCGAACGTCTGGGAATATAGCTTCGGGTTCAAGGAATCTAAGCAGCTGGACTGGGACGTGGAACTCAATGACGGAAGCCGCTTGATTGACGATAATAATAAAAATTTATTGGACAGCCTGAAGTACTTCCTAACAGGTGCAACAACAAGCAATTCAAGTTCCAACTCATTGAAAGCGCGATCCCTTGACTTTACGCGCGCCATTCAAATTGTGGACTTCCTTTTATTGAATGCGGAACAATTCAAAATCGCAGAACATGGACTGGCCGGTTTGGGCCGAGATAATCTGAGATTTATATTGTCGGAAATCGGCGCTAGCAGTGAGACAGCAGTAGGCGTTTATAGTTGGCCGAGGCGCCTATCACTATATTGTTTAACGCTTGCCTCTAAGACCAGCAGCGCCGACATCGACAATGCGCTTAGGGATTGGCCAGAGCTCCTTGTAATTACCCCTGACCAAATTGAAGAAAACACCCTGGGCATTCCCGTTCGCCTCATCCCCCAAATCAGAGCCGCCCTTCACCTCAAAGGACTGTATACTTTAAATAACGGGGCAGGATATATTCCAAACTCTGTAAAAATTTCAAATGAAATTTACAGAAATACTCTTAAGGGTAGAAATGTCGCCAAGCCCTTGATCGGTACCCTAACTGTCGGAGCCGGTGAGGTGTTCGTACGAGAGCGCTCACCAATACCTGTTGCCACTGGCAAAAACTCTAAAATGAGCGAGGCCAGCTTTAATGGATTCAAAAAAACTTTGTACACCATGGGAAACCTTCACAACTTAGACTTCCCGGCCCCTTCAAAAGATGATTTGATTAGCGCTAAAAACTTTTCCCTTGAGCCAACTAGTCCTGGAAGAATCCGAACGCTTCCCTCCAATATCGTATTCGGTGCAGTAAGGCATTCTATCGAATTTTATCTCATGCATGGAGCAGAAATTGTGAATGGATACTGCCGGGCGGCATTGTACTGCAAGCGACTCAATATCATTTTTAGTGAGGTGAGCGACCATCACTTTCAGAAGGTCTTCGGCCAGCACTTGACTTCAATGGGCGTAGAGGCTCTCGGACTATCTCGTCGAGTCGTAGGTACACCATATGCCACCAGCTTCAAAGGTAACAAATCAGCTTATTTTACAAGGCTCCGCGCTAATCATGGGCTCATTGAGCTGCTGAAAATTCTTATCGGCTGCACTCAAATTGTTGTTGGTGCAATGATGGGGCGGCGCATAGGTGAACTGTTAGATCTCCATGCGAAGGACTGCTTGGATGTCTCGGAAAAATGGTTGGTGTTCGTTAATCGCAAAAGCACATACCAGCTGTTTGGAATCCGCCAAGTTGAAGCGAGACCCATTGAGCCCATCGCGGTGAACATGATCAAAAATCTGGTCAGAATGCAAAAAATCTTGAAGCGGATCGGCGCCATCGATGAGCTACAGCAGCTCTTCGCCAGCCCCTCCAGCCAAGGTACCATGGGTCTTTCTGGTGTCGCCGGGTATAACTTCAATCAAAATCTCGACTTGTTCTGCGACTACTTTGAGACTCACGCGGACGAAGACGGACGTCGGTACTACATTCGCCAGCACCAGCTTCGCCGCTTCTTCGCAATGCTGTTCTTCTACTCCAGCAGCTTTGGCGGACTTGAGACTTTGCAGTGGATGCTCGGACATACTGACGTGCAGCATATCTGGCACTACATCACCGAATCTATGGATGGTGCCACTTTGCGGGGAGCCAAAGCGCAGTTTGTGGCAGAAGCGCTCCACAGTGGCGATGTAGCCAGCTTTGAAGGCTTGGCTAGCTTATTAAAAGCCCGCTACGGTACGGAGGACTTCACCATTGTCGACACCGATGAGCTCGAGGACTACATTTCAGATCTTATGGAAGAAGGGGCAGTGGAGATCGAGCCTGAATTCATCCGAGACGATGATGGTCAACGCTTCAAAGTAGTCGCTCACGTTATAAAGGTGCCCGCATGAAGAAAATCGATGCTCGTGTAGAACGCAACACGCTGGCGCTGTCTAAGCTGGTTGAGTGCCTAGAGCAGATCCATAGGGCTCCCGAGAGTTTTCGGGGCGACCAAGAACTTGCTGTTGCGTTGAAAAGCCAGGGTTCGACTGCCGCCTTGAGCTTCAGCTTCAATGTCGGCGAAGTGACGAAGACAACCACTCCCATGAGCCTTAACACGCTCAAAACCTATGCAGAAAACAACCTTGCTACCGGTTTCGATGGGCTCAACAGGCTGCGAATTGCGGCCTCGGATGCTTTGGAAGCAGCTGCCCGACGTGAGGAGCGATCCAACAAACGAACCAAGGTCGGCCTTTCGTTGCGTGTCGCTGAGTTAGAGCAGCAGATAGAGACGCATCGCAAAACGAATCTGATCTTGCTGCAAGCGCTTGGCCGTGCTCGTGATGACATTAAAAGTGTCAGGGACGCTTCCACTCCAGGGATCAAGGCTTTGCGTGCTCAGGAAGCTTTACAGGCGTTGACGGCGATGGCATCTCTAAACGCCCCGCCCTACGACAAAATACCAACCCCTGATGGGCCTTCTGTTGTGAACATTGATGAATACAGAAGATGACGAAGAATGGCCAACACCAGTTGTTAACACTCGTTGAGAATGCGACACTTTTTTCGCACATGGCACTGGGCAAGATTGAGACAAAAACATTTGGGAGCATTCCATTTGTAACGTGGCCCAACGACGCCCCTTGCATGCCGGTGAATCAGTACATGCTTTCCCTCACTGAAAGGCCTGGGCGCAATGGCAACCGCAGCCTATCCACGAGAGGTTCGAAAGGTGGAACTCTTGGAGAGTATGCGTCCAAGATCAGCCAGCTTGTTCGCCATTGCTATTACTCTAATATAGACTTCATCCACCTGACAGACTCTAAATTCACTGAATTCATCGATTCTCTCAGAGACGAGAGATCTTCTATTTATCCAACTTCTAAAAAGAAGACTGAGCCTACAATTCTCGAGATTGGTCGCGTCTGCCTCGGTTTTCTAGAATTTGTCGGCAGGCTGTATGGCAATCCCGATTTCGTCGCTGTCGGTGGGACAATTAAAATTACCATGCATGCCTTTACGATCAAGCATCGTAGCGGGCGAATAGTAAAGAAAGAATTTGTCCACCATCACTCCCTTAGCTTGGGTGGTAGAAGACGCTCAGTCTTTCCCATTTCCGATGAAAATATTAAGCGTTTGACGGACGCCGTCGATAGAGATCAGAAATCTCGCTTTGTTAACTCCAGAAGAAAAATTATGCTTCTTCTCTTGGAACATACAGGTGCACGTAGAGGCGAGATCTCACGGATATTGGTTAAAGACATCCTTAATGCGCTGGACATGGATGAACCCATGCTTCGGCTAGAAACCTGGAAGCAGGGAGCGACGAGTGAACGCATAATTCCTGTTCATAAGATGATTTTGAGTGACGTTAAGAAATTCATTGAAATTCATCGCAGAAAAATTGTGAAAGGGAGGACAGACGATGGGTTTCTGTTCATTTCAGAAACGTATAGAATTGGGATCTCCCCAGACACCATAACCTCTGAAGTCTCATCCCTTAAGATTTTGGCTGGGATCAAAGAGAAAATATCCTCACACATGTTCCGGCATGCATTCATCACAAATAAGTTTGCGATGTTAATCAAGCAGCATGAGCTGGAGAACCCGGATCAATTCCGACAGTCCCTTCTTAGCAGCAAAACATTCATTGCCGAGGTAATGATGTGGACTGGACATAAGTCCGAAGAGGCGATTGAACGCTACATTCACTTAGCCTTCAAGAAGGTTGCCAACTACGCAGTAACTGTAACGTCAGTTCACTTAACGTCTGCCATGCTGCTGTTTGACGATAAACAGCGCGATTTGCTGAATCGGCTGAGGGCCGGCCTTTCCATCGACGAATACGAAGTCGAGTTGCTGGAACTGCAGCGGCTTCGGGATGAGGACTTTGAGATTGCCCGCAAGCGTGTCAGTGCTAACTGATGTCCAAATGGAGTATGTGATTTTTGGGGCTTGGCTCTAGGCACAGCCGCTCCTTGCTGTTGGTTGGTCGAAAGCCCGTCTGAGCAGGCGACCTCATCCACCCAGCATTCCTCACAGACACATCTTGAAACTATTTAGTGGCCAACTAGGACAAAAAATCCAGTTTACGCCACTTAGTCTAATCGTAAGTTACGCGCGGATCTCATCCTTCCGTATTCAGTGCAGGCCAGGCCTCAGGCTCAAAGCCTGGCACCTAGTTCGGGCTCGACCGTTCCATATGCTAGCGTGCGTAAGATAAGAATCGCCGTGAGTGTCGCCATCACCCCGCCCGCAGCGAACGCGGTAAAGACCCGGCATCGGTCCACGAGAACCCTTGGTCATCAGCCAGCTCGGACAAGGGAAATGCTGAGCGCTCCAAAACTATGCCTCGGAGGGCAGCTTCACCTGCCGATACTTCAATGGGAGGTTGAGTTTTTCAACGAGATACTTGAGGTACCTTTCATCCTCTGCATTCGGCGCAGTACGCCCAACGGCAACAAGCCTGACTGGTTTTTTCTGTGGCTCATCCCAGTAATAGGCATATTCGAGCAGCTGACCGATTGCTTGCCGCAGAACTCTTCGAGTCGAGAAATCTGACTTGACCTCGAAAAGGATTCTTTCGGTTTTCGTAGTTACCATGACATCGATGAAGTTCTCTTCGAACACAATCTCCGCGCCTGGATACTCGACCTTGAGCTCTTCATACAGGGCTGCCTGGATCGCGCCGTGCTCTGGTGAACATTCTCGGCCCGAGAACCCGCTCCTGAAGTGAGCGTCCTGGGTAGGTGGTAAGACCTGCCCCTTCCTACCTCGGCGGCCCCGTTGATTTTCTTTTACTGTATTCGGCAGATCAAGCTTCGCATCAAGCTCAATCAACTGGTAGCGGTTGTAACCCTGTATTAGGTTTCCAGCTTCAGCAATGGTATTTGGGGGATACCACTCCACATCTTCCGGACGAAACCGAACATTCACGAAAAGTCCCCAGTTGACACTACCAAGCCCGTCCCTATCACCATCTACCGCATCAATCTCCTCAAGCATCCGGTCGTACCAACCGAGCCGCTTGTAGTGATCCAATACCGCATTGCTTTGAGCCTCGTCGAGAAACTCAACGTGGCGTATACGGGCAACGTAGCGACGGCCATTGGGCGTAAGGGTAAAAAATACAACGTCTCCTGCGCGCTCGCCCCTGGCTATCCGTGACTCCCAACCTTTGTTCACACCCTGCAGAAAGCCGTACTGCCAGCCGCCAATCTGCCATTCAAATCGGAATAACCATTCCTCATGGCCGTATCCGTGCTGAGAAACAAAGCTGTTGGGTGCCTCGGTCGCAGTCCCAGTGGGATGCTGCCAATTCGAATTGTTGTGACAAATTCGGGTGATATAGCTCATTACTGTACCTTTTATTCGGTTGCGGCCAAATGCCATCACTTAGCTTGGCAAAAAGGATGTTCTTTAGCAAAACCGTATTACGTCGCTGCAGGATTCAACAGAAACACTCGGTGCGCGTGGGGGGATGCGGCGGAAATCTTGGACTACCTGGAGGTAGTTCATGTATTCATACGAAGACCGTATCCGAGCGGTGAAGCTCTACATCAAACTGGGCAAGCGAACCGGGGCAACTATTCGTCAGTTGGGCTTCCCGACGAAGAACTCTTTGAAGAGCTGGCACGCAGAGTATGAGCGATGCCTCGACCTGCCGCGTGGCTACGAGAACTCGAAGTCGAAGTACTCACCGGCCCGAAGGGAAAAGGCTGTCGAGCACTATCTCGAATACGGTCGCAACATCGCCGCTACCATCAAGGCGTTGGGCTACCCCGCGCGGGATTCTTTACGTGCCTGGATTTACGAAATGCACCCCGAGTTGCATACGCCTGTTGTCAGTCGATCAGACGGGTTAGCCCGGCCGCCAGCGGTGAAGCAGGCAGCGGTCATCGCGCTGTGCACGCGAAAAGAAAGTGCGAAAGCCCTGGCTCAAAAGCTGGGCGTGTGCAGGCCGACCTTGTACAACTGGAAAAACCAGCTACTCGGCCCAGAGGTACCCCCATCCATGAAGTGTCGACTTGAACCCTCATCGTCACCGGAACGAGAGGAATTGCAGCGGCAACTCGAATCTCTCCAGCTCGATGTTCGCCGTTTGCAGCTTGAACATGACCTGTTGAGGAGGGCGAATGAACTCATAAAAAAAGAGACGGGCATCAACCGGCAAGTCCTGACCAATCGGGAGAAGACATTGCTGGCTGATGCCCTTAGGCATAGGTACTCCTTGCTAGAGCTGCTTGACGCGTTGGGCTTGGCCCGAAGCTCCTATTTTTATCATCGAGCCCGAATGCAGGTCGCGGAAAAGTACACCGAAGTGCGTCGTGCCATGGCGGACATATTCGAGCGCAATCATCGTTGCTATGGCTACCGTCGGATGCGAGCTTCGTTGAGCAGGCAGCGTGTGCGCCTTTCAGAGAAGGTGGTGCAGCGCTTGATGAAGCAGGAGTGCCTAGTCGTCGCCAAGCCGAAACGGCGTCGATACGGTTCCTACCTCGGGGAGATCAGTCCAGCGCCGGAAAACCTCCTCAACCGCGACTTCACGGCCCTAGCTCCGAATGAGAAATGGCTGACCGACATCTCGGAGTTCCAGATCCCGGCAGGCAAGGTGTACCTGTCCCCCATGATCGACTGCTTCGATGGGAAGGTAATCAGTTGGTCGATCGGCACGCGTCCCGACGCCGAGCTTGTGAACACGATGCTAGATGCAGCTATCGAAACGGTGGCCAGTAACGATAAACGGCCTGTTGTTCACTCCGATCGTGGCGCTCACTACCGCTGGCCCGGCTGGTTATCGCGCATCGCTGATGCGAAGCTGATTCGTTCGATGTCGCGCAAAGGCTGCTCACCAGACAATGCGGCTTGTGAAGGTTTCTTCGGCCGACTGAAAACGGAACTGTTCTATCCTCGTAACTGGCAGTCAACGAGCATCGAGCAGTTCATTCAGGCCTTGGATTCATACATTCGCTGGTACAACGAAAATCGTATAAAGATTTCCCTCGGCGCGCTAAGTCCCATTGAGTATCGTGAAAGCCTGGGCTTAGCGGCATAACCAGTCCAAGTTTTTGTCCGCATTCCCCTGATTCCACCACCTCTACCGGCCTTGATGCGAGGCATTCAGTCCATGCGTTTTTTTCGCGTCCGCGAAAAACTACAATCGGTTAGGGATCATCTTGCGGCTGCCTCCTACTCTGTTAGCCACTGAGGACACGTGATGACACAGAAAGAAAAAAACCACCTTTTTGCCCGGCTGCTACCCGAGTACCGAGACCTGTTTGTTGACATGGACGATCTGAATAGAACGCTCTGGTTTGCCGTCAACGAAGAGAATGAGCTGATGTCATTCATAGTCAGATCATGTGAGACGGCTGATCAAGCGATAGAGCACTACAAGGCCAAGCTACTGGCCATCGCTGCCGCCTTGGAGTCACTACCCTGTGCTGCCGCCGAGCTTCGCCACATGGCCGGCTGGATGTTCCATCCGGACAATGAATATCGACATAGTGTCTGCTCCTTTGGATATTGTGCTATCTGCCCAAGACGGATATCCAACACGATGAGCCTATGATAATTGGCTATTGAAGGGGTGAAAAGTGCGTACAGCTTCTCCTTTAACAACTAAAAGTTGTCAGTGCTCGATCGACTCACCAGCATGACAGTCTGAATCATCCAATATTAGTTATTGGCTGGCTGCCTCCCCACAATCACTGCCTTTAATGAATTTTAATCATCTATTGCGAAGATGGCCCCGCGATTGTGAGCAGCGCGTCTTGTCTCGAAAATTGTGTCACCGTTGCTCAAAAAGCAACGCTACTGGTTACAAGTTGCTATTGCAGCAAATCTTTTTCTTATCCACTATGAAACGGTCTTCCTAATCCAGGCGGTCAATAGTTTCTCGGAGGTCGGAATTAATCCGGTTAAAACATGAATAAAAATATAATCGAATTAAAGGCATCGCTTTATAAAAAGATAAGCTGGCGTATTTTGCCCTTTCTATTGATCTGCTACATCTTCGCCTACCTTGATCGCGTCAACATTGGCTTCGCCAAATTGCAGATGCAAAGCGACTTGGGCTTTTCAGATGCGGTCTATGGCTTGGGTGCAGGTATCTTTTTCATCGGTTATGCATTGTTTGAGATCCCCAGCAACTTGTTACTCCCCAAAATCGGGGCGAGGAAGACGTTTAGCCGTATTCTAATTTTTTGGGGTTTAACTTCAGCCTGCATGTTGTTCGTCAAAAACGAAACGACGTTTTATATCTTGCGCTTTTTGTTGGGCGTGTTTGAGGCCGGTTTCGCGCCGGGCATGATCTTTTATCTTACGTATTGGTACGGACAAGATCGCATGGCACGCGTCATGGCCACCGTGATGCTCGCAGCCCCACTTGCCGGCATTTTTGGCGGACCTCTTTCCGGCTGGATCATGAGTTCATTTCACGCGACCTCCTCCTTGGCCGGCTGGCAGTGGATGTTCCTGATTGAAGGCGTGCCGTGCGTGCTGCTGGGTATCATGGCGTTGCGGTATCTGCCTGATCGCCCGTCGGATGCAAAATGGCTGACGCCCGAAGAAAAACAGCTAGTCGCTGAAGATCTTGCTCCGGTGGGCACTCAACATCATTCGTTCAAGCAGGTCGCAAAAGACCCACGGGTTTACCTGATGGCAGCCGCTTATTTCTGTCTCATTTGCGGTATCTACACCCTGGGGTTCTGGCTTCCCACAATCATTCGCGAAGCCGGTGTCACCGACATTATGCAAGTCGGTCTTTATTCAGCGATTCCCTACATTGTCGCCGTCATCGCCATGCAGGTCTTCAGTCGGCGGTCTGACCGACTCAATGAGCGTCGTTGGCACACCGCCATCCCCACATTGATCGGTGCCCTGTTTTTGGCGGCGTCAACGATCTTCAGCGGGCAACTCCTCATGTCGATGATATGCCTGACCATCGCGACAACAACGGTTTGGGTTGCCTACACGATCTTCTGGACCCTTCCCTCCCGGTACCTCAGGGGTGACTCGGCAGCAGGCGGCATTGCGTTGATCAACACCATCGGATTGATGGGCGGTTTCCTCAGTCCAACGATCATTGGCTACACCAAGACAGCCACCGGCAGCACACAAGCCGGGCTGTTAGTCATGGCGGCGCTGCTGTTGCTGGGCTCGTTATTGCTGGCTGCAAACCGCCTGCCTGTCTACAAGCTGAAATCCGCCTTGGCGCATTGATATAAAACGACAAACACAGGAGACGGTATTGTGGCAATTCGAGTCTTGATCGCTGGTTTCCAGCACGAAACCAACACGTTCGCGCCCTCCAAGGCCCGATACAGTAACTTTGAGCGTGGCGAAGGGTTTCCACAAATGGCACGCGGGGTGGACGTCCTTGCTTTACGCGACATTAACCTGCCCATTGGCGGCTTTATCCTCGAAGCTGAAAAACAGACTTACGAGCTGGTACCGGTCATTTGGGCAGGCGCAAGTCCATCGGCACATGTCACCGAGGATGCATTTGAACGCATCACAGAAGAAATCCTGAGCGCGGCACGCCAGGAGAACATCAATGCGGTGTACCTGGATTTGCACGGCGCCATGGTTGCTGAACACGTTGACGACGGTGAGGGAACGCTGTTGAAGCGGCTGAGAGAAATCGTCGGCGGTGACGTTCCGATCATCGCCTCCCTCGACCTGCATGCCAACGTCACCGAACTCATGCTGGCTAACGCCAGTGCATTGATTGCCTACCGAACCTACCCCCATGTCGACATGTCTGCGACCGGCGCCAAAGCGGCCGCTCTCCTCTGCTGGCTGCTCGAAAACAAGCAAGAGCTGAAGCGAGTGTCGAAACGGCTGCCCTTCCTGATCCCGATCAATGCGATGTGCACCCTGCTTGAACCTGCCTGTGGCTTGTATAAGCAACTGGCATCACTGGAAAGCAATCAGGTCCTCTCCTTGTCGTTCGCGCCAGGTTTTCCTGCGGCCGACTTCCCGGAATGTGGCCCGGTGGTTTGGGCATATGGGACTGACGAGGCAGAGGTTGAGCAAGCAGTTCAACAGCTGTATCAAAAAATGCTCGATGAAGAGGCGCTTTGGAAAGTGCCGTTACTTTCGCCTGACGATGCAGTCATCGAGGCGATGCGTTTATCGCAAGCGGCCGATCGCCCCGTGGTGATTGCAGATACACAGGATAATCCCGGTGCTGGGGCAGACTCCAACACCATGGGCATGCTGCTCGCGCTGTTACAGCACGGTGCCACGCAAGCTGCGATAGGGCTGATATTCGATCCGGCCGCTGTGGCCAAGGCTCATCGCGTCGGTATCGGCGCGTCTGTAGAAATGGAGCTGGGGGGGCAATCGATGATTCCCGGCGACGCACCGCTGCCGGGCCTCTTTGAAGTCGTCGCCCTCTCCGACGGATGTTGCCAGTTCGACGGCCCGATGATGCACGGCATGCGGGTGGACGTAGGGCCTGCAGCGTGTCTGAAAATCGAGGGCGTACTGGTGGCAGTGAGCTCCGGAAAAACCCAGATGCTTGATAGAAATTTGTACCGAATGGTCGGAATCGAACCAGAAAAAATGAAAATCCTGGTGAACAAGAGCTCCGTACACTTTCGCGCCGACTTTCAATCAATGGCGCATGCAGTACTCGTTGCAAAAGCGCCTGGGCCAATGATTGCCGACCCTGCGGATTTACCTTGGACAAACCTTGCCTTAGGCCTGCGTACCAGCCCCTTGGGCAAGCCGTTCTGCCCCCTTCAATTCAGCCGCTGATGCGCTGCCTGAAAGAGCCCAATACTCATGAGCGAAACGATCAGTGTCTCGGCTATTCAATTTGAACCCATCCAGTTTGAAAAGGCGCGCAACCTAGATCAGTTGGCGTATTGGGTCGAACAAGCAGCAAAGACTGGATCGAAACTTATCGTCACACCGGAAATGGGCACAACCGGTTACTGCTGGGAAAGTCGTGAGGAAGTCGAACCTTTTGTAGAACCCATACCGGGTGCCACGACAGATCGCTTCGCGGCACTGGCCCATCGTTATAACTGTTACATCGTCATCGGCATGCCAGAGGTCGATCCGGTGGATGACCTGTACTACAACGCCGCTGTTTTGCTGGGGCCTGAGGGTATCGTCGGCAAGCACCGAAAAACCCATCCCTATATTTCAGAACCCAAATGGGCGGCTTCCGGCAATTTGGGCCACCCGGTATTCGATACCCCGATCGGTAAAATTGCATTACTGATCTGTATGGATATTCACTTTGTCGAAACAGCCCGTATCGCCGGACTATCGCAAGCGTTGATCATCTGTCATTTGAGTAACTGGTTAGCCGAGCGCACGCCCGCGCCCTATTGGATCAACCGTGCATTCGAAAATGGTTGCTATCTGATTGAGAGCAACCGCTGGGGCTGCGAGCGTGGTGTCCAGTTCAGTGGCGGCAGTTGCATCATCGAGCCAGATGGAACGGTACAGACGAGCATTGACTCAGGCGATGGTGTTCTTCATGGCGTGGTCGATCCAGCCAAGGTACTTCCGCGGCAATCCATGTTGCTGGCGGCACGCCGACCTGAACTCTACAAAGAGTTGGCGGCGCATACCTTCTGCTGGAACCCACTGCCTTTTTTTGATCTATACGGACTCTCGCCACTCCCCAAGGGCAAACATTCCAGGATTGCTGTCGGCCAATTTATGCCAGGGTCCGATTCGCTGAAAAATATGAGTTTTATTATCGAGCAGGCCGCGACGGCGAAAGCTCAGCATGCAGAACTTATTGTATTTCCCGAGCTGTCACTGAGCGGCCCGTTTCTCAGTCCGAGATCCGCTCTGACCCCACACGGTGGAGATGTATCAGCGCTGATACGACTTGCACTGCAGTTGCATATGCATATTGTTGCAGGCCTGGTGGAGGAAGACTCCGGGCGGTTTTACAACAGCGCTGTTGTGGTGGGGCCCGAAGGACTGGTGGGCCGCTACCGGAAAATCCATCTCAATGAACACGACAAGACATGGGCCACCGCTGGTAGCCATTGGCAAAGCTTCGATCTGCCATTTGGAAGAATGGGAATGTTGATCGGTGACGACGTGCTGCTCCCCGAATCAGCGCGGATCCTTTCGTTGCGCGGCTGCGATCTCATTGCCTGCCCGGCTGCACTCAACGCCCCGCGACCTTGGGCTCATGCAGGTACGAGCATTGCGCTGGTGGCGCCTATTCCAACCGGTGCCGATCAATACCATTGGCATCTGCCGCGTGTACGGGCCGGCGAAAACAACGTTTACATGGCATTCGCAAACAGCTTCGACCTTGAGCAGGACACCTACGGCGCCAGTGGGATTTTTGGTCCCGACACATTCGCCTTTCCCCGTAACGAGGCGATGATCACCGTGGCCTCAGGGTGTATAGCGATGACGATAGACACCAGCAACCTCGATACCCCCTACCCCACCAACGTGGTACGCCGCAAGGACCTGGTGTCGATGCGCCAACCCCATCATTACTCGGCTTTGTGGCAGACATCCGCCAGTTAGCTTCGATCGCACCACCTGAATACAGATCAAGGCAGCGACCTGTTCCCCATCGCTGCCTTGCCTGCCCGGCCATTCATCAAGAGAGGTTTAATTGGAAAAGTTCAAGCGACTGCGACAACAACTTCGTCAACTGCTCGACGACAACACGTCATTGTTGGCGCCCAGTGCGTACGACTCGCTGAGCGCGAAGATCATTGAAAAAGTGGGCTTTCCTCTGGTGTATGTGGGCAGCTATGGCGTATCCGCCGCAAAGGGATTGCCCGACGTAGGCCTGCTAACTCTGGATGAGCTGGTTTCGGTTGCCGGCGCAGTGGTCAATGCCGTGCAAGTACCCGTGCTGGCAGATGCAGAAAACGGTTTCTATCACCCGGCGAACATTTGGCGCATGGTGCAAGCCTATGAACAGGCTGGTGTAGCGGGCATTCACATTGATGACCATGTGAGTGGCAAGCACTCCAATCTCCCACCCCGGATGCTGACGCAAGAGCAACTACTCAAGAACCTGCATGCCGCACTGCAAGCACGTACCGATCCTGACTTTCTTATCATCGGACGTACTGACATTGCCTGGGCCACAGGCGACGCGGAGCAAGCAGTCGAAAGGATGGTGGCTATGCTCGACGCGGGTGCCGACCTGGTTTTTCCGACCGGCTTGACGCACGTCCAACTCGCGGAAATTCGCCAACGAATTCCCGGGAAAATCATCTGCGTGTATCAGGAAGGCGCGACGGCTGAACAGCAGGCGGATGCCGCCATATCTATCACGATCTATCATTCACTCAGCCTCTACGCCGCGGCTGATGCAGTGACTCTGGCGCTTACCGACCTGAAGAACGCTGAGCACGGGAAGATCGCGCGGCAGAGTCAGCCAGTGGCTGCCCTTCTCGACCAACTGCTTGACTACAAGGGTTTTAATGCGCGTGGCCAACGTTATCTTTGAAACCCCATTACAGGGTAAGTAACTCTTGGGTTTGCGGCGCTCAGACAGTGCGCCGCCCCCATTCCCCGCTTTGACTTTTCCATGACCTTGGGTGACCCAGCATCGCTGGTGCGGCTTGCTATGCACTGCGTATAGCGAAGCACTCGGGAAATCTCGATAACTGAACCAGGCCTCGACAACGATGAGTTTGTCGACGGCATAGTAGTGTGCTCTGTGCCAATAAAAGACTCCCAGTCACTGGCCGCCGGCCAGCGCTGGTTACGGTATTGCATTGCTGCAGGTTACGGGATCATCCAGGGAACAACGTGTGCCTGGAACATCGTCAACAATCCGATAATGGTCACAAATATCAGGCTGTGTTTGAAGGTGAAGCGAAACAGCTCAGACTCACGACCGACCAAACCAACCGATGCACACGCAATGGCGATCGATTGCGGCGAGATCATTTTTCCGGTTACGCCGCCGGTTGTATTGGCAGCTACCAGCAAGGTGTCCGAGACGCCAATCTGATGTGCTGTGGTCGCCTGAAGATTGCAAAATAGTGCATTCGACGAAGTATCCGAGCCCGTAAGAAAGACTCCCAACCACCCCAACATTGGTGAGAAGAACGGAAACAGGAAGCCGGTTCCTGCAAGCAGCAACGCGAGCGTCGAAGACAGACCGGAAAAGTTGGCAACAAATGCAAACGCCAACACCACACCGATCAAATAGATAGGGCGCAGCAGGGATTTGAGGGTTCGGAAAAATGTTCTGATCGCAACCGTCGGTTTCATACGAAACAAGATAATCGTAACGATCGACGCGAAAAGTATCGCGGTTCCAGTCGCATCAATCAGATTAATACTGTAGAGCGCTTTCATCGGCGTTTCCGTTGCGGCAATCGGTGGCAACTTGATAACCAATTGGTCCAACATCGGAATATTGAAACTGAAAACACTGAATGCAAATGGCCCGCCTGCAGAAAATAATGCTTTGAACGGCTTCAGCGTCCATATCGTTACAAACAAAGTCAGAATAACGAACGGCGACCAGGCTTTGAGAATCTGGTAGAGCGAGTACGACTCCGCCTCAATGGTTACTTCCTGCCCAGCAAAGCGGAAGATATTTTTAGGTTGCCAAAACCTGAAGAAAATCGCGAGCGAAACAATGCAAACCAGAGCCGACGTGATGTCTGGAAGTTCTGGTCCGATCAGATTGGAGGTGAGGAATTGGGTCAGTCCGAAGCTCACCCCGGCGACGAGAAGCGCCGGCCATACTTCACGTACACCACGCACCCCATCCATGATCATGATTAGCCAAAACGGGATCAGGATGGCCAGTAACGGAACTTGGCGGCCGGCCATTTGCCCGATAGTGAACGCCTCGATTCCAGTGGTTTGCGCTGCGACCAAAATCGGAATTCCCATGGAACCAAAGGCCACCGGTGCCGTATTGGTAATCAAGCACAAGCCAGCGGCATACAAGGGGTTAAAACCGAGTCCGACCAACAGCGCGGTGGTGATCGCCACTGGCGCACCACCTCCCGTCGCCCCTTCGAGAAATGCGCCGAATCCGAACCCGACCAGCAGCATTTGCAGTCGATGATCCTTTGTTATCGATACAACAGAGGCGCGGATAATTTTAAATTGACCAGATTCCGTTGTAATTGCGAACAGGAACAAGGCATTCACAATCAGCCAGGCGATTGGCCACAAACCATAAAGAAAGCCGTAACCGGCTGACGCCAAGGCAAGTGGAGCCGGCATTCCATAGAAAACAATTGCCACAACAAGTGCCAGGATAACGGTAATGGTCCCGGCAATATGCCCCTTCATCCGCAAGACGGTTAATGCCACAAAAAAGAATATGATAGGGATCGCGGCGACCACCGCCGAAACAATCAGATTCCCTGCCGGATCATAAATCTGGTGCCAAGTTTGCACAATATTTATACTCATCGGTTAGTGTAGATTATTGTTTTTTATTGCTCTCAACGACCTGTTGCAACCCTACTGATGTAGGGGTGCTCACTTATGTCGCTCCAGGCCAAGAACGATGCATGTATCGCTAACTTGATGAACAACTCGACAGGGCACTGCGGACAGAACCACCGCCTACAGTGCCATGGCGATTGGTTTCCCAACTGCCGGAAAAATCAATAGTGGGCGAGATGCACCCAATAACGTATATCGATTGTTAATATCGAGTTATTGAGGTACCAGATGCTGTTTGCAAGAATAATTGCCAGCGGCATTATGACGATTAGTAACCCGGCTGCCGGGAAAACCAATGGTGGACGAGTCGCGCCCAGTAACTTACACCCGTCGTCAATATCGCATCGTTGAAGTCATAGCTGGGGTTATGCAACATGCATGGACCAATACCGTGTCCGTGATCTCGATGTACTCCATCACTCGCCCCGTTGCCAATGAATACGTAGCACCCGGGAACCTCGATCAGCATGAATGCAAAATCCTCCGCGCCCATCGCTGGCTCGACGTTGGCATCCACCTTGTCACTACCGACCAGCTCACGCATCACCTCTAGGGCAATAGCCGTTTGCTCAGAGTTATTGACGGTCGCAGGGTAGCTGCGTTCGAATTCAAAAATCGCTTCGCAACCGAACGCGCTTGAAATACCTCGCGCCAGCGTCCCAATCCGGTTTTCAATGAAGTTGATCAGGTCTGGCGAAAAGGTGCGGACTGTGCCACCAAACCAAACCTCGTCGGCGATGATGTTGGAAGCTGTCCCACCATGAAATTGGGTGATCGAGAGGACTGCGGTATCGATTGGCTTCTTGTTGCGCGTAATGATGCTTTGTAAGGCACTGATAATCTGGACGGCCGTAAACAACGGATCATTTCCGTCATGTGGCATGGCAGCGTGGGCCCCCTTACCCTTGACCGTAATACGAAAGTTACTGTTGGAAGCCATGATCCCGCCGGGCCGCACGCCAAATTGGCCCGCCGCGATTCCCGGTTGATTATGCATGCCAAAAACGGCGTCGCAGGGAAACTGCTGGAACAGACCATCATTGATCATTGCGCGGGCGCCTGCGCCAACCCCCTCTTCCGCAGGCTGAAAGATCAGGTGGACGGTGCCATCAAAATCATTGTGTTCTGCCAGATACTTCGCGGCGCCCAACAGCATCGTTGTGTGCCCGTCGTGACCGCATGCGTGCATCCTTCCTGGATGTTGCGATTTATGGTCAAACATGTTCGCTTCGGTCAAAGGCAGCGCATCCATATCCGCCCTCAGACCGATCGCTTTTTTACTGTTTCCTCCGCGGCCACGAATCGTACCTACCACGCCAGTTTTCCCCATCCCCCTGACGATAGGAATATTGTATTCCAACAGTTTTTGCGCGACCAAGTCTGAAGTCATGAACTCTTCGTATCCAAGTTCCGGATGAGCGTGTAACTTTCTTCGGATCTCTATTAATTCAGCCTCGTGCGATACCACTTCGTTTATTGTTTTCATTAACTTAACTCCACGTATTAAAGAACCGGCTTTGACCGACCAGACAGTCAGGGACGGCCAATCCGGGTAATGCATGTGCTACGCCGTACTGCGTTGGAGCCAGGCGAATGGGCATAAGCTGACCCAGCCAACGGATGCACTAACTTGAAACCCTTTAGAACTTGAACCCGTTACGACTTCACTTCATTGTGGGCATTGAAAAGTCAGCACCTTCCCGAACATTGGCCGCAGGCCAGCGCTGGGTGACGGTCTTGCGGTGTGTATAGAAGCGAACTGCGTCCGGGCCATAGGCGCAAAGATCACCAAACAATGATCGTCTCCAGCCGCCGAAACTATGGTAGGCAACCGGTACCGGAAGCGGCACGTTGACCCCTACCATTCCCACTTGAATTTTATCTGTGAAGTAACGAGCCGCTTCGCCATCCCGCGTGTAAATGCATGTACCGTTGCCATACTCATGGTCATTGATGAGCGTCATTGCTTCATCCATGGTTTCAACACGAATAACTTGCAGTACAGGACCGAAAATTTCGGCTTTATAGCTTTCCATGTCCGCAGTAACACGGTCAATAAGAGTCGCCCCTACGAAAAAGCCATCCTCATAACCTGGAATACGGGCTGTGCGCCCATCTACGACTACAACAGCTCCATCCCGCTCCCCGCTATCGATGTAGCCAACCACCTTGTCCTTATGCTGGCGTGTGATGAGTGGCCCAAAGTCATTAGTGCTGACATCGTAGGCACCGAGCTTCAGGCCAGCCATCGCATCTTTCAGACGACTGATCAACGCATCTGCCACCGCGTCGCCTACGGTCACCACTACCGACAACGCCATGCAGCGCTCGCCCGACGAACCGAACGCCGCGCCCAATAGTGAGTTTACCGTGCTGTCCAGATCAGCATCAGGAAGAACAATGGCGTGGTTCTTGGCACCACCCAAGGCCTGGCAGCGTTTGCCGTTTTTCGCTGCGGTTTGATAGATGTATTCGGCAATAGGCGTGGAACCGACAAAGCTGACACCCGCCACTCGTGGGTCATTGAGCAGCGTGTCAACGGCCTCCTTGTCGCCGTTCACAACGTTGATTACGCCCGCAGGAACGCCCGCTTCATGAAGCAACTGGGCTATAAACAATGTTGAACTTGGGTCTCGCTCCGACGGTTTAAGAACAAAGCAATTACCGCAGACGATCGCTATTGGGTACATCCAGAGCGGGACCATCGCAGGGAAGTTGAACGGGGTGATCCCCACGACAACACCCAGTGGCTGGAACTCGCTCCAGGTATCGATCTTCGGGCCGGCATTTTTATTATGCTCACCTTTCAGAAGTTCGGGAGCACCGCAGGCATACTCCACATTTTCGATACCACGCTGCAATTCGCCGGCAGCGTCGTGCAGTATTTTTCCGTGTTCTTCACCGATCAATTGACAGATTTTGTCGGCGTTTTTCTCTAGCAGCTCTTTAAAGCGAAACATCACCCGGGCACGCTTCATCGGCGGGGTATCGCGCCATGCAGGGAAAGCGGCATGTGCCGCGCAGATCGCTTCTTCCACAGTGGCTTTCGAAGCCAGCGCAACCTGTTTACTTACACTGCCGGTTGCCGGATTGAATATGTCCTGGGTACGCGCTTCATCAGCGACTGATTTACCGTTGATAAAATGACCTACAGTTTCCATCGTCAACCTCCTTTCATTATTGTTATCCGGCAAGCCGGCCGGAACGGTCGATAATTAAAGAAGTGTCAGCCCCAAAGACCCCGATAGATTTCTATAATTTCCGGGACGGTGGGAATGCGCGGGTTGTTGCTTGGAGAACCAGAGGCGAGTGCCTGCTGGGCCATGACTTCAATTGCCTGCTCGAACCGGGATTTATCAGCACCAAACTCTGCCAGTGTAGGAACACAAAGCTCTGTGTTAAGACCTGTTAAAAAATCCAGCAGCTTTTGGTTGGCAACAACATCCCCGTCGCCCACCTCGCACGCACCAATGGCCCGAGCACAATCGGCATAGCGTGCCGGCGCAGCTGACAGCGAGAACGCAGTCACCACAGGCAAGAGCATGGCGTTAGACAGGCCATGGGGCACATGAAAGAAGGCCCCTATAGGGCGGCTCAGGCCATGAACCATTGCGACCGATGCATTGGAAAAGGCAATGCCTGCCAGCGTTGAGCCGATCATCATTGCTTCGCGCGCGGTTTCGTCCGTACCGTCGTGGTAGGCACGACGCAGATTCGGCCCGATGAGACGCATAGCGGCCATCGCTTGGCTATCGCTGAAAAAGTTGGCCTTGCGGCTGACATAGGCTTCAATTGCGTGCGTTAGCGCATCGATACCAGTGTCCGCAGTGGTCCGCGCGGGCAGGCTCAAGGTCAGGGTGTAGTCAATCAGTGCCGCAACCGGCATGAAACCGATGCCCGCGCAGAGCAGCTTTTCGTCTGTGGCTCCATCGGTGATGATCGTGAAACGTGTCACTTCCGATCCTGTCCCGGCGGTAGTGGGAATCGCGATCACCGGCAGTCCTTCTTCATCGACTTTGCGCGGAAAACGGTAGTCCGCGATGCTTCCGCCGTACTTCGCCAATATGGCAATGGCCTTCGCGCTGTCTATGGGACTTCCACCACCCAGCGCGACAATCGAGTCGTAATCCCCTTCCCTGACTTTCGCCACCCCAGATTGGATTGATGCAGCTGTGGGTTCCGGAACTGTGTCGTCAAACACATCACCGATGATGCCTTGCGCCATGAGGGTTTGAACAATTCCCTCTGCATATCCAAGCTTGACCATCATCTTGTCGGTGACAATCAAAGGTTTGCGACACCCCAGTGCCGCAAGAACTTCTGGCAACTTGTGGCTGGCGTATGCGCCGATTTCCATGATGCGAGGAAGAATGGCTTGTACTGACACAATTGCACCTCTTGCGGGGACGCTTTCGGCCACCGATTGTTATATCGATACGTTTTGTATCGTTGAGCAGATTTGCCTGATTCAGTGCTGGCAAGGTGATGTACATTTTTTGTTACCCGCTTTGGCACGGTTCACCATCTTTGATAAGAACCACCATGGTTGCAATAGCAACTTATAGTCACTAATGTTGCTTTTTAGGCAACATTGTCAACCAGGAGCTTTTCGCCTTATGAGAGAGCTGAATCAACGCAGATTGCGCTATTTTTTTGAGGTCTTGACCCAAGGGTCCATCCGTGGTGCCGCCGAGCACCTGAACACGGCGCCCTCGGTGATCACGCGGCAAATCAAGTTGCTGGAAGACGAGGTTGGGGTTGCTTTATTCATTCGTCAGCCGCGAGGTCTGGAGCCGACAGAATCGGCCAGATACCTGCTCGAGTTCTGGCGGGGCTGCCAATCGCAGCAGGAACAATTCGAGGAGCGCTTACAAGCGCTCAAAGGTCTGCAGCGAGGAGAAGTAAGGATTGTGAGCAGCGAAGGATTCGTCGACCCTTTGATGGATGAGGTATTGACCGATTTCTGTGCAGAGTATCCAGGTCTGAACGTGTTTATGGACGTTCTGCCCAACAACGAAGTGGTTACCGAGGTGGCGGAAAACCGTGCCCATATGGGTCTTGCCTACAATCCTCCGGCTAACACCGACGTCGAGTTCAGCGCTTCCTCGCATCAGCCGGTGAAGTTGTTGGTCAGCGCCCAGCACCCGTTGGCAAAGTCGCGCAACGCGGTGGCGGTACAAGAAATATTCCGCCATCCACTCGCCATCATGCCGCCAGCTTACGGGCTTGGACAGGCCGCTCAATTACTGGCCTATTCCGAACACCTGCAGCTCAAACCAACCCTGGTAACCAATTCGCTGGCGGCGCTGCGACGATACGTGCTGAGCGGCAAGGGCGCGACGTTCATCGGCAGTTTTTCGGTGTTCAGTGAGATCGAGTCAGGCGAGTTGAAGATACTCGAGATCGACCATCCGCTGTGTCAGAACGTGTACGCGAGGCTAATGGTCAAGCGCAGCAGGCCTTTGTCCATTGCGGCGGAGGAAGTACTACTGCGAGTGAAAACCCGAATGCAAATGTTTGCTCACCCTTAAGTACCAAGGCGTTCACCGCTCCAGTGTGTACGCCTTCGCTCGCACCAGTTGATTCAACACCCTCAGAAACGCTCGCTTGCATGTGCCGACCGTTGCCCTACAGACACTGTAGGACAAAAGTTGCTCTTGCAGTAGGGCGGCATCTTGCTAAATATTGGGCGCCACCCTGACGGGTGATGAAACCGCACTCGTTCGACAACCAACACTTGATTCAAATCAAAATAATTAGCCTTCTCACCGAATTTTATAAACTTCCGAAACATTGCTTGCGGAACGCTTTGGCGTGAGAACTATAGATCTAGTCAGTCACTAGTATTTGCACTGATAAAAAAATAATACCTGCCCATACTACAATGAGGACTGAGAAGTGCGTAAATATATCAAGGGTTTTGCGAGCTAGGGGGTAGGTTGCCTAGCTACTATTCTTGCTCAAACCGCGACGGCTGACTTTCTGAACGACAGCAAAGCAAGTTTCGAGATGCGCAGCTATTACTTTAACCGGGATTATCGTGAAGACGTTGGTCAAAATAAGCGGGAAGAATGGGCACAAGGCTTTCTTCTCAACATGCAGTCGGGATTCACTAATACGCCAGTCGGCTTTGGGGTTGACCTGCTCGGCGTACTTGGCCTCAAGCTCGACTCCAGCCCGTATCGGGCCGGCACGGGCTTGCTGTCACAGGAGCGCATTGCGCAGGACGGTAGACAGCCTATGCGCGCAGGGCGCAGGGCGCAGGATGAGTATTCAAAAGTAGGTGTTACCGCCAAAACTCACTTCGCAAAAACAGAACTGCGGATCGGCACTCTTATTCCCAATAATCCGCTGCTGCAACCCAACACCAGTCGTATATCACCGCAAATATTAGAGGGTGGATCAGTCACTTCAACTGACATCGACAACTTGACGCTCAGCTTTATCAGGATCGATCAAAATAAATACCGCGATTCAACCGACTTTCAGTCGCTGTCCCTCACCCATCAGCGCGAGTGGGAACGAAACACCTCCTTGGCCTATGTCGTACAATCCGGCCTGCTCAAAAGATGTCAGTTCGTTGGTTGAACGCACATAACAACTCATCATACGTACGGGACATGGACGAAAATCGTCTTTATTTTGCGTATACCCTTCCAATCTTCTGATGGCATGGGGACAACTTAAATAGCACAACAGAACCCGTGAACACGCGAGTTCTGTTGTGATGGTGTATCTATAGATCGATGGTGTTGTCGCTGTGTCGCTTGCAACACGAGGAGTACGGGACGATACCCGACATTGTTAATCATTAACTTCCCGAAACTCGCCGTCGGAATTTGCCAGCAACCAGATCCAAGCTACCCAGCCCGCGACATTTTGTTTCAATGCCTGATTGTCGACCTGATCAAATATGTCATTCGCGTTATGGTGGGTGTCGAAAAATCCAGTTGCGTCTTGATTAAGCCGAAATGCTGGCACCCCGGTTTTTTGCAGTACCGCAATGTCAGGCCCGGCAATCTTCACGGGATCAACCTCGATGGCGATACCAAGAGGTTTGAGAATAGGCGCCGCCTGATCGCCGACTGATCGCGAAGCCGCACCAGCAGGCAAAGAAAGGCTTGTAATCCGCCCTCCTCCCCAGTCACTTTCCCCGACCATCGCGTATTTTTCCAGTTCGCTCTGGTGCCTGGCCGCATAGGCCCTCGCTGCCGGAAAATCGTTAACCGGTGGCGGCTGACTAACTTCCTCCGCTCCAAACCAAACCACACGAATTGTCCGTCGCGGGGCGATGGGTAACTGAGCAATCAGCCTTGCTGCGGCCGTCACAGTAGCCAGTCCAAACCCGTCATCGATAGCCCCGGTACCCTGCTCCCAACTGTCCAAGTGAGCGCTAATGACAACGGGGTCTGCCATGCTGTCGCTGCCAGGTATTATCGCGATCACATTGCCTGCAGATACATCGCTCTGCTGGGTGGTCGCATCAAGCTTGAGCCGGACGGGCCCCAACTGACCAAGCCTCTGCAACTGCTCAGCATCAGCGGCTGAGATGGCAAACGCCGGGACCGTCCCGTGACTCGCCCAAGAAGTCGACCCACTGCTTGCGAGTCGATTCGAGTGCGTTGCCAGCGAGCGTATGACAAACCCCAAGGCCCCGCGAGATTTAGCCTCAGCAGGCCCCTTACTTCGCTCTGGAACCATCGCGACATAATCGCTACCGTCAGCGGTCCTTCGCAGCTCCTGCCCGATTACGACTATTTTGTCCCGCGACTCACCCGGTGGCGAAGCCAGGAATGCTGTGTACGTCGGGAAGTAAGCCATTGTCCCTTCTACCGGGCCGGATATTAACGATCCACCCAATAGCGTCGAAACCAGACTCTGGGACCCAGGCTGTAGGATCTGGACCTTCACGTTTTGCGCAGTCCATCGCTTGAGGAGAAATTTCTCTTGAGTAACATTCTTCAAGCCAGCCTCTTGAAGGATCCTTTCCCCCCATCTACCAGCTGCCGTGGCAGATTCCGACCCAGCAGGCCTGGCCCCGAAGCGGGTGGTAAGCTCACGCAGAAAATCGTAAGCGAACGGATCTTGCAGCGCTGAGTCACGCAGCTTCATGGCAACGTGAGAGACAGCTTGCGGATCAGTAAGAGTCGCCTGGGTATCAGTAGCCGCGCTGGTGCTCGAAGAATAAGCGCCAGCGATCGCTATTGATGTCGCCAGTGCACTCGAGATAAAAAAACCGTTAACTCGCATATTTCACCCGTAAGCCAGGACTACAGGCGCTTTCGAATACCCGGCTTTGCTCAATCCAAATGTTCGTAATGGATTGTGGCAAAATCAGAGCGATAGCAGACCTTCTATGGCGATTAAGGACGGACCGCAGAAATTTCTGTTTTTACGAGATAGCCAGGGTTGGCCAGCCCGACGACTTGAAACACCGAACGGGTCAGTAATTTTTTTGATTTAGAGTGCCAAAGAGCGCTTCAACACTGATGGTGTTTCGCAGAAGAAACTCACCGCCCATCACGATCATGATAGTCGACCGGCACAAACGTGAAACCACCGTCGCTTTCAGCCCGAATATGACCCAAGCCAGGGAAAGGCAAGTGAGCGCCCGCCACCAGCTCACGCTGAGAAGCGGCAATAGCGAACTGTTTCTCGCGCTGGGCCGCCGCTTCCTTGGGCGATACGTCGTACACAATCGTGATCTTCGGTTTAGGGAACTGAACCGACGCGACATGAACGATGTCACCGATGAACTCGATCGATTCCCCCTTACTCTCGAACTGATAGAAGCTATGGCCAGGCGTATGCCCAGGCGTTGGAATCGCCTTGATGCCCGGGAACAGTTGGGTCACGCCGGTGAACGCGACGACTTTGCCCGCTTTAACGTAGGGCTCGACAGTTTTCACCGCTTGCTCAAAGTACGTCTTGTCATAGCCGTTGACGCCGTGGATGTTCGCCGGATCAAGGAACAGGTCCACGTCAGGCTTGCCCACATGAACGGTGGCATTCGGGAAGACCCGCTGCCCCTCGTTCACCAGACCACCGCTATGGTCACTGTGGATATGGGTGAGCAAGATGTCGTCAATCTGCTCAGGCGCATAGCCCGCCGATTTCAAACTACCAAGCAGCTTACCGCCATTACCTGGACCGAAGAGTGCCCCGGATCCGGTATCGACCAACACTAGTCTGTTGCCGGTATCAATCAGGAAGGCATTGATCGACGCCTCAACCGGACTGGCCAGGAATGCATGCTTGAGCAAACCGTCAGTTTCAGCCGGGGTGGTGTTGGTCAGCAGCGCATGCAGATCCTGTGGCACCGTACCATCGGACAGTGCGGTCACCTGAAAATCGCCGACGCGGTAACGATAGACACCAGGGGCTTGAGTATGAATTTGTGCGGCAGACACCGCAGGAGCCGTCTGAGCATCGTCAGCCGCATTGGCGCCTGAAGAAAAAGTACCAGCGAGCGCTATTGAAGCCGCCAGTGCACTCGAGATAAAAAAACTGTTTACTCGCATAGGTCTCTCCTTGCTGAAATCGGTACAGGCCAGACTCTAAAGCTTCATCCTCGCGGCAGTGAGTTACCTTTCCCTATACGAGGTATATCGAATATGGATATCCGGCGATCGGATCTCCCTTTGCTCATTTCCCTGGACGTACTCCTTGAAGAGCGAAACGTCACACGCGCCGCCAAACGACTGAACATCAGTCAGCCCGCGCTATCAACGCAGCTGGGGCGGTTAAGGGACATGTTTAATGATCCGTTACTGGTCCCCTTGCAGGCGGGTCGGGGTATGGCGCCCACTGACCGCGCACTGGCGATTCAGTCGCGCCTGCACCAGGCATTGTTGGATCTTCAGGGAGCGGTGGCGTCGAGTGAAGATTTCAAGCCGCTCACCGCCAAGCGCGATTTTGTCGTTGCCGTGAATGACAATGTCTTCACACTGGTGGGAGTGCTCGTCGCGCAGTCGGTTTTGGCGCATCAGGCGCCAGGCATCCGCTTGAGCTTCATTACGCCGATAGAAGCGAACCTGACGTACAGGATGGAAAGAGGTGAGATTGATCTGTATGTCGGCCTGGCGCGACAAGTGCCTGAGGCATTGAAATCCAGATTCTTGCTCAAAGACGAGTTTCGGTTGGCGCAACGCAAGGGACATCCCCGAGGCACAGACAACCCGGGTCTCGAGGAGTACTGCACGCTTGCTCACGTCATGGTTTCCCAAGAGGGTAAATTCCAAAGCAGTGTGGACAACGCGCTGGAAGGTTTGGGGCATCAACGCCACGTGGCGTTGACTGTGTCTGGCTACAACCAGATACCCCTTGTCCTGGGCGATACTGACTGTGTAGCGACGCTGCCCAGTCGACTGCTGCAACGTTATGCTGCCGATCTGGATATTTTGCCCCTGCCTTTTCATCTACCTGCCTTTGACGTTGCCATGGCATGGCATCCCAGGTCGCATGAAGACCCAGCGCATCAATGGCTTCGCGAGCACTTCATTCGTGCGGCAGAACAACCTGCGGCAGTGCGAACCTCGGAGAACTAGTCTTTCGTGCACTCTCTTTCTTCGCAATGCAAGCGTTCGCTGGATTGGCGGGGGCATTTCTGTCTATCAATGCGGTACATATGCGTGCTGTGGGTCGCCTTCAGCCAGTCGCAATAGGCTGAAATCGGCCGATTCTGTTGAACAAGTCGGCCATCGTTTTCACCGAAAAGTATACGTCTGAGATTGAAATCCTGAAACTTCGCAGAGGCGTCCGGACTCAGATTTCACGTAGCAGCGTGCTAAAAATGCGCTTTCATCGATCGATCTTCCAGCAGGTCAAGAAAACCGAATCTTTCAACAGAATCGACCCAAAGCTGACGGTGGCGACCAGCAGAAATCGGCCGAGGTTGTGTAAAAACGTTTTCAAGATCAGCAACGATCAGAATTTGGGCTGAAAAATGAGTATGGACCATGAATCCGTGAATCCATGAATCCATGGAACCCGGGTACAGGTCGTAGACCCTATGCAGCGGGGGGACAGGGCTACCAACCAAGATCAGCTAAAAGCTGTCGACGTGCGGGGATGCTCGATGCGGCGACGCACTCGGTGTAGTGCCGGTCCAGCGTCGGTAGGCCTGAGAGAACGAAGACAGATCATTGAAGCCAAGCCGCGCGGCGACCTCGGTTAGTGAGTGGCTCGTATTGGCTAGAAGCCGGTTTGCCTTGGCAAGCCGGCTAGCTTGGCGCAGGTCGCGAAACGTTATCCCTTCGTCCTGGAACCAACGTTTGAGTGTGCGCTCGCTGGTGCACAGCAGGGCCGCCACTTCGGCGAGATTCGGCGTATGACTGTCCGGCGCGGCGGCGAGATACTCCTGCACCAAGCTCGCGGTACCGAGGTTCGCCCGACGGCTATCGACCAAGTCATCACACATTCGCTGGCACATCGCCGCAGTGGTCGCGTTGGCCTTGGGCGAAGGCTGTCGGAGAGCCTGGAGTGACAGCACAATGGTGTCCTCCTTCGCTTCCCATCGAGGCTGAAATCCAAGTTGCTTCCGAAGCTCGGCCAGAACGCCAGCTTCCGGGACTGGCCCTCGCAGCCTAATCTCAGTGAACGGAGCGATCGTTTCCGCCACATCGCGGATGATACAGGTGACCGCTCCCATCGCCCGCTCGACAACGAAGGCCTGGATATCTTCGGCCAGCGCCGGTGGCTGCTCGAAGTTTATGGTCACCACATCCCCTTCGATTGCGTAGGTAATCCGCGCGTACGAGTAGGACAGCGACAGAAAACGGTGCCCCCAAAGGAGCGCGTCTAGGGGCGTCGCGCTACTCATCAAACCAAGGCCCAAGACTCCATGGACAGATAGATGGTACCTCAGGCCAATTTGAAAACCCGTGCCCGCGCCGCCGGGTCTCAGGCGCAACAGGTTTCCTATAACGCCAAGTTCCTGTCCCGGCGTCACCTGAATCTCTGAGTTATCCAACTGCACCAGGGTCAGCTTTGTGCCAGACAACAAGGCCGCCGGAGCAAGGCCCATCGTTCGGCCGAAGTCCAGAAGCAAGTGGATGCTGGCCGGGCTGCGGGAAAAATCCCAGAAAGTCATGCGTAAATGGTTCCTAACGAATCCATAAAGTTTGGCCCAAAACATAAAGTCACTGGCCCGAATCACCCTCGGCACCTGCGGCTTTGCAGCTTATCTTGGCAATGCAGTTGATCCGTGCCGAGGCTCCCCCATGATCCCTGGCGTCCCGTGAGACTACCAAGCGACGGTCGCCGTTGCCCATAAAAAGGAGCCCTCGTGGCTGACATCAAGCATCGCCCGCTCAGCGGTCTACGCGTCTTAGACTTTGGCCACTACATCGCTGCGCCTATGACCGGCCTACTGCTCGCCGATCAGGGTGCGGAGGTGATTTGCGTAGAGCGGCCTTGCGCTCCCCTGTGGGATGCCAACACCCAGACCACGCTGGCGCGTGGCAAGCGCACAATCGTAGCCAACCTGAAAGATCCCGCCCAGCGCGAGACTATTCTGGCCCTTGCACGCGACTGCGACATCGTACTGGAAAACTTTCGGCCCGGTGTTATGGATCGACTGGGGCTCGGCTATGAGGCCCTTCGCGCGATAAATCCGGCAATAATATATGTATCGCTACCGGCATACGGCCGGCACGACGAACGCGCAGCCCTACCGGCCTGGGACAGCACAATTAGTGCCGCCTGCGGCCTATTCACTGATGTTTCGGTGGGCGGCAACGTACTGAATCTGCCCCCAACTTATACACCGCTGCCGATGCCCTCGATCTACGCCGGCCTGTGGGGCGCTAACGCCACGCTGGCCGCGCTTTACGCTCGGACTGCGCGGGGCGCCGGCGAACGAATCGAGGTCTCGTTGATGGACGCCGCCATGTCGGCCGCAGCCGGGGTTTTCTCTATGGTCGTAGACCAGCCCGCGCGCTACAACGCGCCGCCGATATCCCGCCGCTGGCTCGACAACCTAAACTTCCAGGGCTTGCGCCCGGGGCTTACCGCCAGAGCCCACCGCGTCGTAGAGGGACTAATGCCACCCTTCTTTCGCAATTACAAATGTGGTGACGGCGGCAAGGTATTCATCTGCGCCATCGACAATGCAAATCAGACCGCCAAGTTACTCGACGCCATGGATCTCCGCGCGTCGGCGACACAACTGGGCTTCGTAGTCGGCGACGTGCTCAATGTCCCGCCATCTCGCAACAACATCAACGCCTATCGCGGTAACTCGCGGCTTTGGAAAAAGCTGAGAGACTTGCTGGAGGAGCGCTTCGCCACGGCAAGCGCCGACGTATGGTCGGAGCGCCTGGCCAGCGCCGGAGTTCCGGCGGTGCGCCAGCACAGCATGGAGGAGTGGGCTGAGCACCCGGTCATGCATGAGACGAAAGTGCTGACGCGTGCGACCGATGGCTCTGGGCGTGTCGAGCCCGGACTGCTGGTAGACCTGGTAGGGGATAGAGTCTCGTCGCTAGTCCCAATGCAGCCCACCGCAAGCTCCCATGGGGGTTGGAGTTCAGAGCTCCGCTTCTTACCCGGCAGCCATCCGAATGGCAGCGCGGCCGGCGACGCGCCGCTCGCCGGGGTCCGGGTACTTGATCTTGCTAACGTCATCGCCGGCCCCGCAGCTGGTCGCACGTTGGCCGAGTTTGGCGCCGAGGTCACCCATTTCAGCGCGGTTGTCCCCCGCATGGGACCCCGCATGGCCCTGCTTTATGGCATCGATGTCAATCAGGGTAAAAAGAGCCTCGCCGTAGATCTTCAACACCCGGAGGGCCAGGCCGTGCTTGAGCGGTTACTCCCTGACGCTGATGTGCTGATCTACAACAAGCTTCCAGCCCAGGCGCGCCGCTTGGATGCCGATCCCGCGCGGGTCCACGAGATCAACGATCGTGCTGTCATTTGCATCGTCACCGCTTACAGCGGCGCGGTGCCCGGTGGCTGGGAGAACCGTCCGGCTTACGATCCCGTGGTGCAAGCGCTAGTGGGGATCATGCAGCGCTTCGGCACTGCCGCTGACCCGGCAGTGCACGGCACGGCTTCCTGCATTGATTATTTCACCGGATTTGCCGGCGGCTTCGGCGCACTGCTCGGGCTATTAGCCCAACAGCAGGGAGAGCGCCGGCTAGTCGCCCGCACCGCCTTGGTACGCACAGGGGCCTGGATACAGCTGCCGATGCTGAGCAACCCCACACGGGCAACACCGTCTGGTCTAACGTCACGGGGGGGGCCGACATTTGACCGCCTTTATCCGGCGAAAAAGGGATGGGTGCACATTGGCCCGGCCCCACGAGGCACGACAAAGGGAGCTGACCACCCAGTGAAGGCCGAAGCTTGGCTAGCCGATGAGATAAAGGTTCGCTCCGCCGACAACGCCGCTGCATGGGCCCGCAGCCAAGGTTTAGTCGCTCAACCGGTCATGTCATCGCGAGCCATTCGCGCCGCTGCGGCGGACGGTCTCCCGCGGGGCACTCCGCTCGAAGCCGACCTGGCCTCTGGCAGCGTCGTTCGAATCAAGCATCCAGCTGGGGAAACCTATTTCGCACCCGAGGCCACTTGGGTGCGCTTTAACAACCTCACCCGCCGCCGTCTCATCGCCGCCCCGCGGCCTGGCGAGCATAGCGTTGAAATCCTGCTTAAGGCTGGACTCACCCGCAAGGAGATAGACCGCCTGATCACCCTGAACGTCGTGTCGGAAGGCTGGCCGGGACTGACATCCTACCTGCCGGCCTAGGTCCGGCAACTGGACCAACCCAGATCCACGCTGCACGAGTGACTCCTCTGAAGAAACCATCCGTGCGCTTTTTTTATCCTCCCTCTGGTTGACTGCCATGTCTCAATCATCTGTTCCTTTATCCCTAGCCCTGCAACAGGGGCCCATGCTGCGTGCGATGGCACGCATGGCCTTCCAAGGCGTGCTGCCGGGACGCCGGCCATCACTTAATCCCACCAACTTTGTCACTTCGATCATGACCATTCCTGCCCCGTCGTCGGAACTGGTTCAGCACTATCTCGTTTGGAGCGGGGCCGGCAATCGCTATGGCTCTGCCCTGCCTCCGCACCTGTTCAGCCAGTGGGCGCTGCCCGCCGCGGTGCAGGTTCTGGAGCAGACGCGCTACCGCTTGGCCAGTATCATCAACCAGGGGGTAACCATGCGGGTCAACGGTGAACTGCCCGCGGGCCAACCGCTGGTTATTTCGGCGCGCCTGGCTTCGCTGGAGGAGGTCAATAACCGCGCCCGCGTGGCGGTAGAGATCACCAGCGGGACAGTGAGTCAGCCCGACGCAGTGATTGGCACTATGCACGTCTCCTTCATCCTCGGGCGCCAAGAGAACAAAGCTGACCGTGAAACCGACGCGCCGATCGAGTGGCGCTCCCTTGGCCAGTGGCAGGCGAGCGACGACGACGGTTTTCGTTTCGCTCTGCTGACCGGGGACTTCAACCCCATCCACTGGATCAGCCTGGCTGGACGCCTATCGCCGTTCAAACAGAAGGTATTGCATGGCTTCGGCATGTTCGTCCGCAGCTACGAGGTACTGGCGCAGAGCGGCCCTGTTCGGGAAATCGACGTGCGCTTTTTGAAGCCAGTGCCCTTGCCTTCCTCTCCCCTCCGCGTCCAGGACGCCCCCACCGCAGCCAGCGGCGAGACGCCGTTGCGCCTGCTCGGAGCGAACGATCAACTACACATGGCGGGGCACTATCGCCGGGACGGAGGTTTTAGGCCATGAGATGGCGTTCCCCATTACCAGTGCTGCCCGATCTCTTTGATCCCTCTTATCAAATATCCATGAACCATGAAAACTCGAATGCCGGCATCGCCTCGATAGGCGACGTCGAGGCCTTGGAAGCCCTTGGCTTGCCCGAGGATTTGCCGTCCAGCACCTATGAAATCTTTCGCCGGAGCGCCGTCACCGCGCCTGAGGCACCGGCGCTGTCTTTCTTCCTGACCGTCGATGAGCACACCCGACCCGAAGTGTGGACTTATCGGCAGCTGTTCGCCCAGATCACTCAAACGGCCAATTTTTTTCATTCGCTAGGCGCGACCCAACAGACCGTGATTGCTTTCGTTCTACCCAATCTGCCGGAAACCCATTGGGTGATCTGGGGCGGTCAGGCGGCGGGAATTGTTTTCGCCGTCAACCCGCTGCTGGAGCCGGCGGCCATGGCCGACCTGCTCGCTGCTGCCGGCGCTAGCATCTTAGTGACTTTGGCACCGTTTCCCGGTACCGATCTGTGGCCCAAGCTACAGCCGGTGTTGTCCCGAGTACCAACGCTCGAACACGTGGTGCTGGTGAACCTCGCAGACCGAGTGCGCGGCCCGCGCCACCTCGGCGCCCGCTTGCTCCAATGGCGCGAGACCCGTCGGCTGCACCCTCGCTGGGGGATTGGCGGAGCCTTGCCACCCGGCATTCGCTGGCACGACTTTGGGCGCGGCGTCGCATCCCAGCCCGCCAGCTACCTGCTGAGCCACCGGCGCTTCGCTGAGACCGATTTGTCTTCGTTTTTTTGCACTGGAGGCACCACCGGCCTACCCAAAATCGCCATGCGGAGGCACGGTAACGAAGTCGCCAACGCCTGGAGCGCGACGAGTTTTCTCGGCGACAGCATTGGGCTCGGAAAGAACGTTTTTTGCGGCCTCCCGCTGTTTCATGTCAACGGCGTGCTAGTAACTGGTTTGGCACCGTTTTCCCGTAATGCTCACGTCATCCTGGGCACGCCCCAGGGCTATCGCGGCGCCGGCGTGATTCAGCGATTCTGGGAGATCGTCGCACGCCACAGGATCAACTTCTTCAGCGGCGTGCCAACACTTTACGTTTCGCTGCTCCAAGTACCACTGGGGGAGCATCAAGTGGACTCTTTGGAGTTTGGCCTATGCGGCGCTGCACCGATGCCAGGTGAAGTGTTTCGCACGTTCCAGCAGCACACGGGCCTTAAAATTCTTGAAGGCTATGGCCTCACTGAAGCCACCTGCGTGTCCAGCCTCAACCCGCCCGGCGGGGAACGCCGGATGGGTTCGATTGGACTGCGTCTACCGGGCCAGCGCATGAAGGCAGTGATCCTCAACGACGACGGTTCCTATGCCGGCGACGCCGCCCCGGACGAGATAGGGACAATAGCCGTCGCAGGTCCAAATGTCTTTGCCGGTTACAAAAACCCCGAGCAGAATATGGGCCTGTGGCTCGATCTGCCCGACGGCAGCCGCTGGCTCAATACCGGTGATCTAGGTCGGCAGGACGCCGAGGGTTATTTCTGGCTGACGGGCCGGAAAAAAGAACTGATCATCCGCGGGGGGCACAACATCGACCCGGCCAGCATCGAAGAGCCATTGCACCGGCACCCGGCCGTGCAACTCGCCGCAGCTGTCGGGCGACCCGACGCCCACGCTGGAGAATTACCGGTGGCATATGTGCAATTGCAACCAGGAACCACAGTTACAGAGCGTGAGCTGATCGATTGGCTGGGCGGGCAAATTATCGAACGCGCCGCTATGCCGAAGCAGGTGCGCATCATCGAACAAATGCCGCTGACCGCCGTCGGCAAGATCTTCAAGCCCGCGCTAAAACAGCGGGAAATCCGTGACGCCATCGAAGAGGCTTTACGCCAGGGGGCCGCTCCCGCGCGCACGGTCACCGTAAATGATGACAAGACACAGGGCATAGTTTTGGCGGTGGAACTGGAAGATCCCGCTAGTGCTGAGACGGCTCGGGAGATTTTGGGCCGTTTAGCCTTTGTCTTCACTGTCAGATGAAAGAAATTTGTTCCATGCCAAAGGACTGCGGTAAGTGCAAATTCGGACTGACCGCTTCTACAAATAGTTCTGTTAGCCGCCCGTTGCTGAGTAAATGGCCATTCATTTTCACCTACTCCCTCTTGCGTGCATATTGTGTAAAAATCTTGGCAAAGTACTTGCTTCACATACCTCGTCCCTTTTCCTACTGGCATGTCTAAGCCCAAGACTCTTACCACAAACTGGCGGGGAAAGGACCTGGACCTCTGAAATCTCCTCCACCATTTCAGCTTTGGCAGCATGCAGGCCCTTTTCAAACTCCCGATTGAAAAGCTCCAGACAACGTAAATAAGTGACTACGGTCAAGGAAGAGTCTGCGCTGATGTCGATCAAAATTTGGAGCGACTGCCCCCCAGGCAATGTGCCACCAGAGTCCTCAATTGAGTTCTTGTGGACTGTCAGTCTTGCGAATGGTGATGCCATGACTACTTAATGATTTGTCGCTCTATTACACGGATGAGCTTGAGCCAGCTAACCACCTAGCGTGCAACGGCTAGTCCCGCTAATTTCGCATGGCAGCCACCGCACCTATCGTTCAGATTTTGCTACTACCCGGACATCGACCACTCCCAATAAGAGTAAAAATGCAGGGCTCAGAATGCAAAATCCATCAGTCACCTGCATTAGTAACCCCTCTACTTGCCACGTACCTACCGAAGTTGACAGCATGGCCGCAGGGCATTTACCAGAAAGACGTTCTTGAGGTGTTTTTTTGCCAACATTTTGATTTATCGATGCTGCCGAACAGGGCCGCTGCCATCGCCATTATGTGGAAGAAACGATACAGACGATCGCTTTCTCCAACGGACAGTCGCTGACCGCGAGCCAACCTCCACCGGAGCATTCGGAGAGGAAGATAAACGTCCCGTGACTGTGGATCGAGTATCCCGAGACCTCCGAGCGTTTTGATTACAGAGGCCGGAAAACCCGCCTCTATCAGTTCGTGGACATCTTGATTTGTAGCGTGGATAGGCATCTGCAGTACGAGTTCAAGCTTGGCGCGATAGGCACCACAGGCGCCCGTACGCATGACGGCTGGCAACATGATTCACCCTTATTAAAGTCGACATCGACAGGTGTAGCCGATAAATGTCGTATGGTGATGTCAGCTCCCGTGAGCGCGTTACGCTGTAAGCACCATCATGACCGATCAACCAACAGCTCCAACTCCAGTGAGCAAACAACATAGCTTCGGCAAATCCTCTAAGGACTTATTGTGCAAAATTATCCGATGCAACGAACTGTTCAGGGTTCAGCATATTCGAAGCAGCTGGGTACGATAGTGTTGCGAAAAACTGAGTTCATAGCCTGGACCCATTTTATAATTATTGATCTGCCCTGAAGTTTTCTGACCATCATCACCCGAATGCTTCAGACCGAAAGGGGCGTACAAGCCTATTCCTAGCCCTTGATCTCGGACATTAGCTGAACTACTGTCAATAGGACTAGAAACACCACGCACCAAGCCGATGACGGCATGGTCGTCAGGGAGATCATCAGCAACTCGCTCAGAAAACTGCTGCAGCGTAGGTTCGGCCAAAACGTACAGCCACGCTTCGGTATCATGATTAACGGAACGACGTAGAATCCGCCCTAGAACCTGCCTGTAATAGAGTTCAGTCCTTATCCTACTCAGATGACAGCACACCTGAAGCCGCGGAATATCGGTGCCCTCACTGATCATTCCGACAGCCACGATCCATGGCGAACTACTGCCCCGAAAGTCGTCGATCACCCGCTGAGCGTTGGGCGTTTTATTGGTCACAACTTCACATGTCTCCCCTTCGCGCAGTAGCATGGCTGCGATCTGGTGGGCGTGTTCAATATTCGTTGCCACCACCAGTCCGCCTGCATCCGCTTTGACCTCGCGGATCTCCTTGAGCTTGCGGCATCCTAGTACCAACAATTGTCTCAAAACCTCCTCGTGGAGTAATAGGCTTTCGTACGACACTGGCGAGCCCGTGAGAAGGCTAGCGATATTTGGAAACATGGTGATAGTGTTTTGGCTCGCCAGTGCCTCCGTCACGCTAACCATTTGGTTATCCAAGATAACTATCCGTGGGGACCTGCATACCTGGTCTGAGATTGCCTCCGCCAGTCCATATTTATAGTCGCAAATAAGATTCCCTTCAGGGGTTGAGTATCGTGCGAGGACAATGGCTTTTTGATCTGAGCGCCAAGGCGTCCCAGATAGCGCAAGCGTGCACTCAGCCCTGTCCTGTACGCGCTGAATTATGCGTTGCCCCCAGGCATTACTAAGCAGAGCATCATGACCCGCGCAATGGTGGATCTCATCAAAGATAGCGAAAACGCGGTAGTCATCAAAAAGCTTCCAGAACGCCTCATCCCTGTACTCCATACCTTGATAGGTGCATGCGGCACCGACCGCGCCTATCAGTCCGTCCATCCGCCGGCCCAGCACACCACAGAAAGTCCGACGGAAGCCTTCCACGACCTGTCGCGACGGCGCGAAGCACAAAACGAGGTCGATTTTATTCTGCTCTAGCAGCTCTTTGGCAAGCTCCGCTGCCATTCGCGTTTTCCCGGAACCAGGAGTTGCCTGGCAGAAAAAATGAGGGTTCGTGCGGTAGTGCGTCATCGCAGCGTCTTTGCATAGATGCTGCCATTTGCGAAGTGAGGGACTCATACGATAGCGATTGCTTTGAGCGTTGTTTCTAGGGCCCGCAGATGGCCCAACAAACGCGAGCTCCGGTCTCGGACTTCGTGGTAATCATTTTCTAACCGGCTTTTCAAATGAGGAATCTCCTCAAAGAGCTGCTTGTAGCGCTCGGTCTCTCCCATAGATGAAAGAAGATCGAGGCGGGTCTCCTTAAGCATTTCCTCGATACGACCGTGATCATCCGTACTAGCGGGAGCCACGGAGTCTGCGATCATATCTTCAGAGCTTTGGGGGTTCTCAGTCAGCTCGTTATAGGATTTTGCTGACTGCGGACATCGAGAATCCACAAGTACTAATGTGATGCTTGCTGGCTTTTCCAGGAGACGAAAGACCTGACCACGCTTACGCAAGCTAGACGATTTTGAAACCCATCCGGCGCGGATGAGCCGGCGAATCTGTTCATAAACATAGATCCTGACGGTCCCAAGTTCATACCCCGGCTCGAGGGTTGCCGCGTAAGCATCTCTCAGTTGGCGAGTCGTAAACTCCTGATGCTGCCCCTGGCAAAGCAGCTCATATAGCTGCCTGTCGAATTCGAATGATTCATGTCTCACTGCAGACACCGAGTTTTCCGCGAAAAAATACGGATTATAGTCCGTAGCCGATTCTTCCGCAAACGCCCGATAGTGCTGCCTCAAGCGGGTTGAGGCAGCTATGAGTGAATTGGCGAAGGCCCTGGGGAAAAATATCAGGGAGGCGAGAAGGGCGAAGGGGGTGTCGCAGGATGTGTTTGCTCTAATATGTAAGCTTGATCGTAGCTATATGGGGCGCATCGAACGCGGAGAGGTAAATATAACGATAGAGAAACTTTATCAAATTGCTGAATGCCTCGAATGTGAGCCATCTAGCCTGCTGCCTCAGATTTAGGTCATGCGATAAAGCACAACGGTCCAAAAATATCGATACACAAATGTTGGTAGCGCTTCTGCTACTGATCTGCGTCAACCCAGCATCAAGTACCCCTAGGTTTGGCTCTAGATGGATAGACATGCCGCCCCGGTCGGTGACCGAAAGGGTCTTCAGGCTGCTCGCTGCCAGGATAAACTCGCGTTCTCGAGTTTTCTCTCGCTCAGGGCGGCGGTCGGGGCTGATTAGGTTCCGAATTCTATTTAGGAGCTTCAAAGACATTCCTAGCAAGGATGAGCCGATCTCAATTATACATCCCCCGAACGTTTATCATCTCGAGCTTGGATAAAGCGTCCTCGTCAAAAAGGAACGATCCACAGTGCTCAAGCCACGCCAACGGTCTTCGTTGTTTCTTAGGTATTGAGCCATCTCATCCACATCTAGGTCATGAGGGGCATCCATGAGAGTGTTGAGCCTCTGGAGCGTCTGTACCGGCACGCCCATTTCCTCCAAGCCAGCCAGGCCAGATGGGAGGTGGTAATGTTCAAAAACCCCACGAAGTTTTGAATAATCAATCTTCGCATTAATATTACGCCATTTAGCATGCAACTTAACGACATCCTCAAGAATACCGAGTAGTTTTGGAACTGTATGCCCCAGAATATTGACGACCACCTTGAGGTCATCATTAATACATGCGGAAAGATTATCGACTTCGCCCTTCTCTAAGCGCGCCTTCGACTGAACAATCTGTGACTTAAAGTATTCTGCGTACTGAGGGGTATACAGATAACTTGTGAGTTTTGCATGGATAACCGAACTATTCTTGGTTGGGATCCGCACTCGGCGAAGCGCGCCGGATTGGAACCTCGTTAGTGCCTCAGCCAAAACATTGAGAAACTCACCTGAAGGCATCCAATGGAAGATGGTGGACTGAAAGGATTCCTCAAATAACATCTCGACATAAGAATACAACGCTCTGAATGCCTCCAGAGTGAATGAGCTATGGCGCTTCAACAAGTCCACACCAAGGGTAGCCGGAATAGGCTGACTGTTATGTCTTAGCCTCATGACCGAATGCAGCAATGCATTTCCAAGAAACCGCTCAAGGTCTCTGGCATTATCAGCGAGACGTGACCGCAATAACTTGTATTTTTCCGTAGCAGTCGAACTGATGAAGTCGGCAATTTCACCTGGTCTCAACAGGAGCTCGTCAAACCAACAACAAATATTCTTGGCAATGTGCTCATAGCGGTACTGCCCCATCTGATAACGCTGATGTAGGGCCAGCCCATTCCTGGTTGGAATCGGACTTAAAAAAGGCGCTTGAAGTTGAATTAAAATATCTGGCAGTTTGCGATGAACATAAACTTTGCAATGCGAGTTTCCGCGATCATAAAATAAGACCTAGGCCTCGAACCAAGCAAGAAAATTATCTCTATGGTAGGTTTTGTCATCTTCAACGTACACACGCCTATCGAGTGCACTTCTTTTAGTCATAGCTACTAAATGTTAACCCAAATACTTTCAACCATTGAATCCGAACTTAGAATTACGCCATACAGGTTAATGGCAGCATTTCTGATATTATTAAGACCTGTAAGTTCCACTTGCCTTAAGCTAGGTATTACCTCCCACGAACACGAGTCAACCCAATCGGATACAGAATTTCCTGCTGGCGCAACATATTTTCGCAATTTTAGGTCGAGCTCATCGATCAGGCTTTGTCGGCCAGGCTTACCGTCTCGCTTTGATAGCTCAATTTCTAAGTAGTCGAGTGGCGCTTTGCAGTCTCTAGGAGATAAGATCCGAAACTTGCATTTCTCAATAGGCGTGAATGCACACTGCATTGACTTGTGCACAATTGAACTGTTGGCAATAAGCTTTTTATCAGCTCCACGAGTACGACTTGTAACCGTGCTAATAGACCAGCGAGGCTTGTCAGAAGTCTTAACTTGAACGAACTCAGTATGCGTATCGTATAGGATATCGATGTCATCTGTAACTTCGCATCTGACAGCCTGGATCTTCTTGTTGAGTAGCATCTGGGTTACGAAAAGCGCCGCCGCACAGTCCTGATACAGGAATCCAAGCTTGGCTGCTACTCCCCCCGCATTGCTTGAGTCCATCACCTACTTCCATGGTTTTTGATGCCCAAGGCTATGGGAAAAGACATGTGGCGTCCACGCCTAATGGCCTTAGGTTATTTCGCCTGCGACGTGAGGAGAAAAAGCGGGCCTAACGTGAGGCTGAGTTGCCCCGAAAGTCAGGACTTCCTGGGCTTGGCTTTGGCAGTCGCCTCAGCCACTAAGGGATCTTCGGGCCAGTAGTGTTTCGGGTATCTGCCTTTAAGATCCTTCTTCACTTCCACGTAGGTGCTACGCCAGAAATTGGCTAGATCTTGGGTAACCTGTACAGGCCTCCGCGCAGGCGACAAAAGATGCAACGTCAGGGGCTGTTTGCCTTGGGCAATCCGAGGGGTTTCTGACAGACCAAAAAGCTCCTGCAGCCTCACAGCCAATATCGGAGGATGCTGCGAATAGTCGATTCGGATATTCGACCCAGATGGCACCTGGATGGTCTGAGGTGCCTGTGTGTCTAGTTCCTGTGGAAGCGGCCAAGGCAGAAGATTCCTGACAATCGATGACAGATCCAGTTGGCTGAAGTGGCTGAGCCTCGATACTTTGCCCAGGTACGGTGCGAGCCATTCTTCCAGCGTGTCCAGAAGGTTGGTATCGCTGAGATCAGGCCACTTGCTTTCTGCTTGGCCATTTTGGATATCCAACTGACGTAGCAGATTGACCCGCGCCTGCCATTGGCGCAACTCAAGGTTCCAAGGTAGAAGCTCGATGCCCTTGCGCCTCACCAGATTGACCAAGGCTAGCGAACGAGCTTGCTCATCAAGACTTGGCAAAGGGGTTGCGGACAGTACCAACTGCCCGACCTTAAGTTGCCGCTCAGCCTTGAGTGCCCCCTCCCTCTCGTCCCAGTCAACCTCTTCGACTGACCTTACAAGGTCAGCCAGCTCGTCATCGAACAAAGCTGGATCGAGATCGCTCGCTAGGTAGATCCGCTCCTCGCGCTGCCCTTGCCGACTCCCCAGATCGGCCACTACAAGCCACTCATGTTTAGTGAGAGCATCAGGCTCTGAGAACACAGCAGCCCGCCCGTTGGAGAGACGGTACTCAGACGCACTCGCACGCCTCTGGAGACCTACTCGGTCAGGGTAAGCGAATGCCAGTAGGCAGCCTACCCATCTTGGGTGATCCGGCTCGCTGACAGGATGAACAGCTCTCCCACGTAGCAGGGATCGATACTGCCGAGCAGATTGCTTCACGCGCTGAAAGGAGCCACCGTCTCGGCGTGAATGTTGATCGCCGGATAATGCACTCAGTCTGGTGTGAAGATCGGCACCTGCACCACGCAAAAAATCCTTCTCACCCAGCAGCGCAGCGATGTTGCAAGCAAGGTCATCCAGCCCCATCGCGCTGCCTTTAATGAGCATGTGAGCGATCCGTGGATGCGCTGGAAGCTCGCTCATGGCCGAACCGTGTGGTGTGAGCTGTCCAGCATCGTCGAGTGCGCCCAGACGCTTCAGCAGGTCTCTGGCTTGGCCGAAGGGGGCTGATGGAGGTTGGTCAAGCCAGGTCATCTCTTCCGGCTTCATTCCCCACCGGGCCAACTGAAGTGCCAGGGCTACGAGATCCGCCTGCAGGATCTCAGGTGTGCTGTAGCCGGCCATTTGCTCATGCTGCGACTCCGACCACAGGCGATAGCAGACGCCTGGCTCTAAGCGCCCTGCCCGCCCCGCACGCTGGGTGGCACTGGCCTTCGAGATACGCTGCGTGTCGAGTCGGGTCATACCACTACGAGGATCGAACCTTGGTACTCGCTCAAGTCCACTGTCCACCACCACCCTGACGCCTTCGATGGTCAAGCTGGTCTCGGCGATGTTTGTGGCCAGTACGATCTTCCGGGAGCCTTTGGGTGCTGGGTCTATAGCAGCACGCTGAGCATTCAAGTCGAGGTCGCCGTAGAGAGGGCATAAGATCACCTCTGGACGACCACTCAACTGCTCCTTGAGAGCCTCAGCCACCCGCCGAATCTCTGCTTGCCCAGGAAGGAAAACCAGAACGCTTCCCGGCCGTTCGTTGATGGCGGCCAAGCAAGTGTTCGTGACTCGCGCATCGATATGCTCGCCCGGCTGATATGGGCTACCCCAAACCGTCGAGACCGGATACATCCGCCCTTCACTGGTGACCACAGGCGCATCATTCAGCACCTTTGAAAGGCGAGCACCTTCTAGTGTTGCGGACATCAGAAGTAACTTCAGTGGTGGCTCATCACGCAGGAGCTCACGAGCACTCACGCACAAGGCCAGTGCAAGGTCAGAGTCCAAGTTGCGCAGGTGATATTCATCGAAGATGACCACGCCCACACCATCCAGCGCGGGATCATCTTGGAGCCGTCGAACGAGGATACCTTCAGTGACCACTTCAATCTGGGTGCGAGGGCCTACCTTGCTCTCAAGGCGAATGCGGTATCCGACAGTCTCACCAACTTTCTCACCAAGCTCACTCGCCAAACGCTCAGCAGCCGCCCGAGCAGCCAGTCGCCGGGGCTCGAGCATGATGATCTTCTGGTTACCAAGCCAAGGTTCGTTCAGCAGCGCCAGGGGCACTCTAGTGGTCTTACCCGCACCAGGTGGTGCTTCAAGGATTACTTCGTGACGGATAGCCAGGGCCTGTCGTAGGTCTGGCAATACGAGGTCAATAGGCAGTGAAATCATCGAGGCTCCCAAATCAGGGAAGCATTATACGACGGGGGATCAAGCGAGGAGATTAAGCGGTCAGACTGAGATGGCGTTGCTTGAGAGTTTTTGACAAGAAAGTGATGATTTCTGTGCATTCAGCAAAACGTGGAACTCATCGAAGATCAACAGGCCAACGCCTTCCAGGGCCGGATCGTCCTGCAGGCGCCGGGTCAGAATGCCTTCGGTGACCACTTCGATACGCGTATTGGGGCCGACCCGGCTTTCCAGGCGGATGCGATAGCCAACGGTTTCGCCGACCTTTTCGCCCAGTT
>Ga0247730_1000275_pt1 | contig 44921 bp, 46 predicted proteins | sample UWRJL073202C2_FD_180959 | JGI IMG/M metagenome (GOLD analysis project Ga0247730, IMG submission 180959) | Plant litter microbial communities from Arlington Agricultural Research Station in Wisconsin, United States - UWRJ-L073-202C-2 | ecosystem: Environmental > Terrestrial > Plant litter >... | reverse complement strand
GCACATCGCGGTCGGCCACTACGGCCACGTCGACGACATCTCCGGCATGGTCGCGTACCTCGTGAGCGAGCAGGGCAAGTTCATCACCGGAGCGACGCTCAACGTGGACGGCGGCTTCTCCGCCTGACCCCCGGACACGGTGGCTGGGCGCGCTTGGGAGCGCCCAGCCACCGTCGTCTCCACCTCCGCCGACTACACGGCGATGAGCGAGCGCACCTCGGGCGAGTCGAGATCCTCGGCCGTCCCGGTCGCCACGACCTCCCCCTTGCTGAGGGCGACGAACCGTGACGTCAGGTCGCGGATCATGCCGATCCGCTGCTCGACGAGGATCATGGCCGTGCCGAGCCCCTGGATGACGCGCAGCACCTCCACCAGCTCGTCGATGACGACCGGCGCCAGGCCCTCCGTCGGCTCGTCCAGCAGCAGCAGTCGGGGATCGGACATCAGGGCACGGGCGATGGCCAGCATCTGCTGCTCGCCGCCGCTCAGCCGGTCGCCGGGCCGATTGGCCCCGCGCGCCAGGTTCGGGAACAGGTCGAAGACCCGCTCGACGGTCCACTCGCCCCGCCGCCCGGCGGCCTGGCCCAGCACGATGTTCTCGCGGACCGTCAGGTTGGGGAAGATGCCCTTGCCCTGCGGGACCAGGCTCACGCCGCGGGAGGCCGGCTCGTAGCCGTGGCGTCCGACAGGGGTGCCGTCGATCGCGATGACGCCCTCCACCCGGGGGACCCCGAAGATCGACAGCAGCGTCGTGGTCTTGCCGGCACCGTTGCGGCCGACAAGCCCGACCGACTCCCCCTCCTCGACCTCCAGGTCGACGCCGTCGAGGACCTGGGCACCGCCGTAGAAGGCACTGACGCCCTGCAGGGACAACACACTCATGCTTCGCTCCCGAGGTAGGCACTGATGACCTGTGGGTCCGCGCGGACGTCCGCCGGCAGGCCCGACGCGATGACGACTCCCCGATCCAGCACCGTGATGGTGTCGCACACGCGGAACACGCCCTCGACGTCGTGCTCCACGAGCACCGCCGCCACCTCCCGCTCCCGGCACAGCCCGCGGATGTGGTCGAGCATCCGGGCCGACTCCTCCTTGGTGAGGCCGGCCCCCGGCTCGTCCAGCAGCACGACGGTGGGACGCCCGATGAGCGCCATCGCGATGTCCACCGAGCGCTGGTCGCCGTACGAGATCGACGAGCAGGTCACGTCGAGGAAGTCCCCCAGGCCGAGCGCCTCGATCACGAGGTCGAGCTCGGTCTCGTGGGTCAGGTCCGCGACGAACTCCAGCTGGTCACGCACCGTCAGGCCGGGGAAGACGCTGGTCCGCTGGAACGAGCGCGACATGCCGTTGCGCCGCCGCCACTGCACCGACCGGCCCGTCACGTCCTCGCCGCCGAGGCTGACGCTGCCGGCCGAGAGCTTGCACCGCCCGGAGAGCGCGTCCATGAACGTCGACTTGCCGGCACCGTTGGGGCCGATGACCCCGTGGAGCTCGCCGCCGGCCACCGTCAGGCTGACACCGTCGACCGCCCGCAGGCCGCCGTAGCTGACACCGACCTCGTCCGCACTGAGCACTGCCTGGTTCATCTGGTCCTCCGAGTCAGCAGCACCCGGCGCGCCAGGGACCACAGCGATGTCAGCGCGCCCACGATGCCCGTGCGCAGGAAGGCGATGGTGACGACCAGCGCGATGCCGGTGAACAGCTGGAGGTTCCCGGTCGCACCGAGCTCGCTCTGGCCGAAGACGTACAGCACGGCGCCGATGACGGGGCCGACAGCCGTCGTCCAGCCGCCCACGAGAGCCGCGATGACCGAGTCGCCGGCCGTCACGAAGCTGAAGACGTTCGGCGAGACGTAGTTCGCCTTGAGAGCGAACAGCACGCCGGCCACGGAGGCGCCGGTCGCGCTCAGCATGAAGGCGAGCAGGCGGGGGGTGAACGTGTTGAGGCCCGAGAACCGCGCCCGCTCCTCGTTCTCGCGGACCGCCTCGATGGTCCGGCCGAACCGGGACCGGGTCACCAGCGTGACGACCACGACGAACCCGATCAGCACGGTCCAGGCGATGGGCCAGAACTGGCTCGCGTCGCCCATGTCGGCCTGGTCGCGGCCCAGCATGGTCTGCCCGTCGGCGTAGATGATCGGGATGCCGTCGTACGTCCCGGTCAGCGGGCGCAGCGCCGTCTGCACGCTGAGCTGGTAGAACGCCTGACCGATGGCCAAGGTGAGCACCAGGAAGCCGATGCCCGGTGTGCGGACGATCGCCGCACCGACGAGGGCACCGACCGCGGACCCGACCAGGACCGCGAAGAGCGCCGCGACGAGCGGGGCCCAGCCCCAGTTCGTGGTGCTGATCGCGAACGTGTAGGCCGCCAGACCGAAGAAGGTCGTGTGGCCGAGGCTGATGAGTCCGCACCGCGAGGCGAGGAAGCCGATCGACAGGGCCAGGATGCCCAGCACGGCGCCGTCGGTCGCGATGCCCAGGTAGTACGGGTTCGAGACCACGACGGGGAGCCCGAGCCCGATGACGAACACCGCGACCACCGCCGCCGCTCGCCAGGCACGACGCGAGACCCGTGGGCCTCGGCGGGCGCCGGGTCGGCCACTCGGGACCGGATCCTGGTCCGCCTCGGTCGGCGGGGAGAACGTCGTCATCACACCACTCGCTTTCCGGCGATTCCGGTCGGTCGCCACAGCAGGACGCCGATGACCAGGACGTACGGGAGCAGCACCGTCACGCTGGGGGCCCACACGTTGCCGAGCGTCTGGCCGATGCCCAGGACGAGGGCCGCGGTCATCGCACCGCCGACGCTGCCCACGCCGCCGACCACGACGACGATCAGGACAGGGATCAAGATGGCCTGCCCCATGCTCGGCTGGACCGAGAAGTACGGTGCGGCGAGCGCTCCGGCCACGCCGGCGAGCGCTCCGCCCACCGCCATGACCAGCAGGCTGAGCCGCGACACGTTGACGCCGAGGATCTCGGCCATCTCCGGATCCTGGCTGGTGGCCCGGATGTGCAGCCCGGTGCGGCTGCGCTGCAGCCAGACGAACAGGCCCACGGCCATGACGGCCGCCGTCGCGATGATGAACAGGCGGTAGGCGGGATAGCCGGAGCCGAACACCGACACCGTGCCGGCGAGCCCGCCGGGCCCCTCCACCGGGAGCGTGTCCTCGCCCCAGATCAGCACGATGACGCGCTCGATGATCATCGCCAGGCCGAACGTCACGAGCCCCACCTCGACATGGCTGCGGTGCTCCAGCGGTCGGAAGACGCCGAGCTCCAGGGCGACGCCCGCGACGGCGACGACCAGCGGCGCCACGACCAGCGCGCCCCAGAACCCGAGGGCGCCGACGGACTGGTACGCCACGTAGGCGCCCAGCATGTAGAGCGCGCCGTGGGAGAAGTTGATGACCCCGCGCAGTCCGTAGATCAGGGCCAGCCCCGAGCTCAGGATCAAGAGCAGCGCGCCGAACGCCACACCGTTCAGCAGGTTCGCGATCGACACTACGACCGCCTCCTCGTCGTGGGGCGCGTCACAGCTTGCAGGCCGGGTCGGCAGTGGGCGTGGTCTGGCTCGCGGGGATCTCGGTGATGTCGTCCCAGCCGAGCTGGCCGTCGGCGAACTTCACGCCGGCGAAGTACGAGGACCGCTGGAGCTGGTGATCTGCGCCGCGCATCTCGATCGGGCCGACGATCGAGTCCATGGAGAGCTTCTCCATCGTGGCGGCCACGTCCTTCGGCTCGACGGAGCCGGCGTCCTCGACGGCCTTGAAGAGCGCCTGCGCCGTGAGGTAGTTGTCCGCCTCGACGTGGTACGGGTCGCTGCCGAACTCGTCCTTCCAGGCCTTCACGAAGGCTGCGTTCTCGGGGTTGTCGAGCTGGTGGGCGTACCCCAGGTCGGCGTTGAAGCCGTCGACCTTCTGTCCGAACGTCTCGAACAGGGGCTCGTTGATGACCTTGAAGCTGACGATGGACTTGAACGAGTCGAACAGGTTGAACTGGGTGCCCTGGTTGACGAACGCCTGCGCGTCGACGCCGTTCTCGTGGACGTAGAGACCGTCGGCGCCGCTGCCCTGCAGCTTGGTGATGAACGAGCCGAAGTCGGCCGTGGGCTGGGGTGCGAACTGGGTCATGACGACCTCGCCCCCGGAGGCCTCGACGGCCTTCGTGAACGCCTTCGCCGACGTCCGCCCGGCGGAGTAGTCGACAGCCATGATGGCCCACTTCTTCGCAGGCAGGTCCTTCAAGGAGCTGGCGACCCCGCCGATGGCCATCCGCGTGTTCTGGACGAACCGGAAGGCGTTGGCGTTGCACTGCTCGCCGGTCAACGGGTCGTCGACGGCCGACGAGTTCAGGAGCAGGGCGTTCATGCTCGGCAGCTGCGGCTGGAGCGCGGCCACCTCGGGCGACGTGATGATGCCGCCGATGAACCGGGCACCGTCCTGGGTGACGGCGCGGCGCGCTGCACGGACCGTGGCAGCCGGGGTGCCGTCGGTCTCCACGGCGGTGATCTCGACCTTGCGGCCGTCGACGCCGCCAGCGGCATTGACCTCGTCGGCGGCGAACTCCCACGCCTTGATCGTGTCGCGACCGTAGATCGCGAAGACGCCTCCCGACGGCGGGATCAGGGCGATCTTGATCGGCTCGTCCCCTGATCCGGAGCCCGATCCGCCGGCACCGCCGCACGCTGCCAGCGTCGCCATCGCCGTGACCGCGAGCAGGGCGATGCAGCGCCTGACGCGGCGGGGCGAGGAGCCGTCCCGAGTGAACCGGTTCATCTTCCACCACTTCCGTTGTGCCGTGGACCGGCATCGTGGTTCGCCGATCGGTCCACACCGTGACCCGCATCACGCCGACGGGTCAAGGTGGCGAACACGCTGTCACAGCACCCGCTGTACGGCTCCACAAAGGCTTGATCCGACCGGCATTGATCACGGCAGCGATCCGTGGAAGGAGAGAGGCCGTCCCGTAGCACTCGTCCGTGACGCCGGTCACGGCGGCCTGATGGCGTCGTGCACGGCCGTCACCGACCCCCTCGATGGCGAGAAGTCTTGGACTTCTCCACGAAGACCACCTGTCACCACCTTCGGCCCCGCGAGGGCGGTCACTACCGTCGCCGCCGGGAAGCAGCCCACGCGGACGCGTGGGCAGAAGGAGTGATCGTGTACGACTTCATCGTCGTGGGTGCCGGCTCCGCCGGGTGCCTGCTGGCCAACCGCCTGAGCGAGCAGCACCGCGTGCTGCTGATCGAGGCCGGCGGATCCGACGCCGACGAGTGGGTGTCGGTGCCGATCGGCCTGTTCCGGCTCCTCGGCGACGAGACCCGGGTGTGGACCGACCGCACCGTCGAGACGTCGCACGTCAACGGCCGCTCGATCGTGGTGACCCAGGGCAAGATCCTCGGCGGGTCGAGCTCGGTCAACGGGATGATGTACGTCCGCGGGCACCGCGACGACTACGACGCCTGGGAGCGGTCGGGCTGCGCCGGGTGGGGCTGGTCGGACCTGCTGCCCCTGTACCGGCGCCACACCTCGTTCGGCGAGGGCGATCCCGACGTCTTCGGCCACGACGGCGAGCTGCGGCTGGGCTGGCTGCCGGAGGCCCACCGGACGTCCGACGCGTTCATCGCGGCGGCGCAGCGCGCGGGACTGCCGCTCAACGAGACCATGAACGCCGGGGACCACACCGGGGTCGGCCGCGTGCTGGGCAACATCTGGCGCGGGCACCGTCAGTCGTCGTCGCGCGCCTTCCTCGATCCCGTCACCGACCGGGAGACGCTCGACGTCATGACCGGCGTGCAGGTGCGCCGCGTGCTGATCGAGGACGACCGGGCCGTGGGCGTCGAGATCAGCGACGCCGACGGTCGGGTCAGCACGATCGAGTGCGGCCGGGAGGTGGTCCTCGCCGCCGGCGCGATCGGGTCGCCGCACATCCTGCAGCACTCGGGCATCGGCGACGGCGACGAGCTGCGGGCCCTGGACATCCCGGTCGTCGTCGACGCCCCGGGGGTGGGACGCAACCTCCAGGACCACGTCTACGGCCACCTCAAGTTCCGCCTGACGGACGACGCGGACTCGCTCAACGCCGATCTGACCTCACCGGAGCGGATGGACGCGAACCTCGCTCGCTGGCGGGTGGACGGGTCCGGCCCGCTCAACACCGCCTCGTCCCAGGCACTGGCCTTCTTCTCCACCGGCGACGCCGACGTGCCCGACGTCCAGATCGCCATGCGACCGCTCTCGTTCGGCATCGACGCCGAGGGGGCCGCCGGCATCGACCCGTTCCCGGGACTCATGGTGTCGGCCATCGCGGCCCGGCCCAGCAGCCGCGGCCGGGTCTGGATCGACTCGGGCGATCCGCTGGCCCGCCCGAAGGTCGACATGAACTACCTGTCCGACGACCGCGACGTTGCGGTGCTCACGGCGGGCATCCGCACGGTGCGCGACATCGTGCGGCAGTCCCCCATCGCCGACATCATCCAGGCCGAGCTCGAGCCGGGCCCCGGCATCACGACCGACGACCAGCTCGAGCAGTACCTGCGGGCGTCGGTGTCGACCGTCTACCACCCCGTGGGCACGTGCCGCATGGGCTCGGACGCGGGCTCGGTCGTCGACCCGTCACTGCGCGTGCGCGGCGTGAGGGGGCTGCGGGTCGCCGATGCGTCGGTCATGCCGACCATCACGTCGGGCAACACCAACGCCCCGACGTTCGTCATCGCCGAGAAGGGCGCGGAGCTCATCGCAGCGTCGGTCCGCGACTGACCGGACCGCCCCGGAGGGTGACTGGACGCGCCTGGGGAGCGTCCAGTCATCCGGTCAGGTCGGCTGGTGCGTCGGCACCAGGATCCCCTGGCGCAGGTTGACGTGGGACGGGCGGCTCGTCAGGTACGCGATGACGTCGGCGACGTCCTCGGGCTCCAGCGGGCGCAGCACGTCGAACGTGCCCGCCAGCGACTCCGCGTGACCCGTGTTGTCGATGTGGTCACCCAGCTCCGTGCGGGTCAGGCCCGGCTCGATGTTGCTGACGCGGACGTTCTTCGGGCCCAGCTCGGGCCGCAGGGAGCCGGTCAGGTGCGTCAGCGCGGCCTTCGTCGCGTTGTAGACCGCGTACTCGGGCAGCGCGATGTGCGCCGCGACGGACGAGATCGTGACGAGGTCGGCCGTCAGCCCCTCGGCGGCGGCCGCGACCAGGTCGGGCGTGAAGGCCTGGACGATGCGCAGCGGGCCGTGGAGGTTGGTCTCGATCATGCGGGTCCACTCGTCGTCGCGGCCGTCCGTGATCGGGTTGGGCAGCATGACGCCGGCGGCGCTCACGACGAGGTCGACACGACCGAACGCCGTGTGGATCGTGTCCCGGGCGGCCTCGATCGAGGCGGTGTCGGTGACGTCGGCGGCGACGGGCAGTGCCAGGTCGCCGATGGAGGCCGCGAGCTCGTCGAGGCGGTCCTGTCGGCGGGCGACGAGGGCGACACGAGCGCCCGATGCTGCCAGGAGTCGGGCGGTTGCCGCGCCCATGCCGCTGGCCGCGCCGGTGACGACGGCGGTTCTGGTGGAGAGGTCATAAGTAGTCATGACTCGATCGTGCCGCGGTTGCCGACCGACACTCGATGCCCCGGTGAACCTGGGTCTGCCAGGACCACCCGGCGTCGGGTGGTCCTGGCAGCAGGTGGTCAGTCGACCAGCATCGCGGGCGCGACCAGCAGCCCGACCATGACGATCGGGCCGATGACGACCAGGGACATGCCCCAGCGCGTCAGCAGCTTCGTCAGGCGTGGCCGCTCGTCCTCGTCGACCGTGGTCGCCACGACCGTGGCGCCGACCGACGAGAACGGCGAGACGTCGACGATCGACGCGCAGATGCCGATCGCGCAGATCATGGCCCAGCCCGGGATGCCGCCAGCGTCGATCAGCGGGAGCGCCAGCGGGACCAGCAGCGCCAGCATCGCGGTGGTCGACGCGAACGCCGACACCAGGGCGGCGACGAAGCAGATCAGCAGCGCCGCCAGGATCGGCACGTCGAGCTCGGCCGCGTGCTCGCCGAGCATGTTCAGCGCGCCCAGCTGCTGCAGCACCCCGACGTACGTGATGATCCCCGTGACCAGCACGACGGTCGACCAGTCGATCCGCGCCAGCGCCCTGGCCGACAGATCGGGCTGGATCAGGCACAGGATCCCGCCCAGGGCGAAGCTCAGGATGCCGACGTCGACCGTCTGGTCCAGGATCGCGCCGACCACGACCGTGACGGCCAGGACCACGATCGCGACCATCGTCAGGACCTGCATGCGGGTGACCGGACCGAAGTCCTCGCCCAGGCCCGCGGCACCGGCGACGGAGTCGTCGCCGACCCCGCGGCCCGCCAGCACCTTCTGCCGCCGGGAGCCGATCAGGTTGCGCCCGAACAGCGCGTAGGCGACCGACAGGAGCACGACGTTGACGAGCAGCACGACGAGGAACAGCAGCGCGGGGCTGAGGTCGATGTCGGCGGACTCGGCGGTGCCGGACGTGACGACGCCGAACAGGCTCGTCGGCGCGAAGCCGCCGGCGCTGACGCCCGTGCCGAGCGCCAGACCCATCAGCATCGGGTCGATGCCCTTGCGGTGCGCCGTCGACATCCCGATGGGGAACATCACGATCGCGCCGAACGGGTTGCCCAGCGCCGCGACCCCCGCCGTCACCACGAAGAACGCCGGCGGGATCAGGGCCGGCCGGTCACCGACGCGGCGCAGGGCCGCGTCGATGATCCGGTCGATCGTGCCGTTGACCTGGGCGATGCCGAAGAAGAACGTGATGCCGACGAGCAGGACGAAGATGTTGACGGGGAAGCCCGCGTACACCTCCGCCAGCGGGAGGTCCGCGATCAGGACGCCGACGGCGCTCGCGCCGGCCAGCATCAGGACCCCGGTGTTGACCCCGCGGTAGAAGCCGATCCCCATCAGGACCACACAGATCGCCAGTGCGGCGACCTGCTCCGTCACGGGTTCTGGACCTTGCCCAGGAGACGGTCCGAGATGAGCTGCAGCTGGATCTCCGAGGTGCCCTCGAAGATGCGCGTGAGCCGGGCGTCGCGCCAGTAGCGCTCGGCCGCGAACTCGGTCGTGTAGCCGGCGCCGCCGTGGATCTGCAGGCCCTCGCTCGTGACCCGCTCCGACATCTCGGCGGCGTGGTACTTGACCATCGACGCCTCGGTGTCGGCGCGGTTGCCCTCGTCGATCCGGGTGCAGACGTGGTACATCAGCTGACGGCTGGCCTCGATCTGCGTGGCCATGTCGGCCATCTTGAAGCGCAGCGCCTGGAAGTCGCTGATGGGCTTGCCGAACTGCTTGCGACCCTTGGAGTACTCGATGGCGTCCTCGAGCGCGCCGCGAGCCAGACCGATGCTGCGCGCGGCCGTGAAGGCGCGGGCGACCTCGAGCTTGTTCATGGCCGCGTAGAAGGCGCGACCCTCCTCGCCGACCATGGCGTCGGCGGGCAGGCGGAAGTTGTCGAACGACAGCTCCCAGGTCTTCCAGCCGCGGTAGCCGATCTTGCGCATCGGCGTGCCGCTGAGGCCCTCGGGGAAGCTGCCGCGCTCCTTGTCGATGATGAACGTGCTGATGCCGAGGTGACGACGCTGGGGGTCGACGTTCGGATCGGTCCGCGCGAACAGGATCAGGTAGTCGGCCTGGTCGGCGTACGTGCACCACATCTTGGCGCCGTTGACGACCCAGCCGTCGCCGTCACGACGCGCGCGCGTCGAGATGTTGGCGACGTCGGAGCCCGCCTCGGGCTCGGACAGGGCGAAGGCGCCCAGCAGCTCGCCGCTGGCGACCTTGGGCAGCAGCTCACGCTCGCGCTCGGCCGTGAAGCCGCCGATCAGGCTGTTGCCACGGGCCATGAGGCTCGCGACGCTCATCCAGCCACGCGCGAGCTCCTCGGCGACGAGGCAGTACTCGAACGCACCCAGGCCGAGTCCGCCGTGCTCCTCGGGGACGAGGATCGCGAAGAAGCCGAGCTGCGCCATCTTGTCGCGCAGCTCGTCGGGGATCTGCCCCTCGATGGGGTCGAGCTCGTTGGCGACGGGCAGCACCTCACGGCGCGTGAACTCCCGCGCCATGGCCTGCAGCTCGAGCCGCTCGGGGGTCATGTAGCTCGACGTCGTCATGCTCGCACCTCGGCGTTGTGGTCCATCATGGTCAGCCTTTCGTCTCGTTCAGCGCGCGGGCTCGGGGCGCCGCACGGTGTGGCAGTCAAGGACTCGGGGGCCCGAGTCAGAATTGGGGGCTTCTCTTCTCACGACGCGCGGTCATCACCTCGGTGAACTCCGTCGACTCGAGCTGCGCGACGAGCAACAGCTCCTCCTCCTGCATCCGCTCGACGACGTCGGTCGTCGACGACCGCAGCAGCGACTTGGTGCTGCGCACCGCGGTCGGCGCCTTGGCGGCGATGACCTGGGCGACCTCGAGGGCCCGGTCGAAGGCATCGGGGGTCACCTCGTTGACGAGGCCCCACGACAGCGCGTCGTCGGCGCCGAGCTTGCGACCGGTCAAGAACAGCTCGGATGCGCGGCGCGCACCGATGAGCTGCGGCAGCAGCAGGCTCGAGGCAGCTTCGGGGACGAGTCCCACGTCGACGAACGGCACCTGGAAGGTCGCCTCGGGGGCGGCGTACACCAGCTCGCAGTGCAGCAGCATCGTGACGCCGACACCGACCGCGAGGCCGTTGACGGCCGCCACGACCGGGACCCGCACGTCGGCGATGGCGCGCAGGAAGTGCTGGACCGGGGTGTCGCCGTCGGCCGCGAGGTCGAAGTCGTTCAGGTCGTTGCCGGCCGAGAAGGCCTTGCCCGTCCCGGTGATGACGATGCTCCGCACCGCCGGGTCGTCGCCGGACGCGCGCAGGGCCTGCGCGGTCGACGCGTACATGGCCTGCGTGAACGCGTTGTACTTGTCCGGGCGGTTGATGCGGATGACCAGCGTGTGGCCGACCATCTCGGTGATGATCGGCTGCTCGGTCTGGTCGCTCTGCTCGTCGGGCACTCAAGGTCCTTTCGTCGGGTCCGGGTCGGGCTCGACCCGTGGGGGGAATGCTGAGCCGTTCTGCTTCAGCTCGTCGCGGATGCCGGCCCCGTGCTCGTCGAACATCGGGGCTCGACGCTCGGGCCGCGTCGACGTGCGGGAGAACTTGATCGGCGTGCCGGCGACCGCCAGGGGGTGCTCGACACCGGGGTGCTCGAGGTGGACGACCATCTCGCGGGCCGCGACGTGCGGGTCCGCGATGATCTCGGCGGCGTCGCGGACGGCGCCGACGGGCACGTGGCCGCCGAGGATCTCCAGCACCTCGGCCTTGGTGCGGTCGCGGGTCCAGTCGGCGAGCAGGTCGAAGATCTCGTACCGGCGGGCGACGCGCAGCGCGTTGGTCGCCAGGCTCTCGTCGGCGGCCAGATCCGGGCGGCCCATGAGCTCGCACAGCGTCCGCCAGCGACCGTCGCTGGGTGCCGCGATCGCGACCCAGCCGTCCACGGTCGGCAGCACGTCGAACGGGCTGAGGAGCGGGTGCCGGTTGCCCTGCGGGTGCGGCACCTCGCCGGTGTAGGAGTTCTGGAAGATGATGCGCTCGCACAGCGCGAGGATCGCGTCGTACATCGCGACGTCGACGAACTGGCCGACGCCCGAGCCGCGCGTCTCGTACAGCGCCGACGTGATGCCGAGGGCCAGCATCGTGCCGGGGAAGATGTCGCCGATGCCGGGGCCGACCTTGATCGGCTGCCCGTCCTCGGTGCCCGTGATGCCCATGATGCCGGCCATCGCCTGCACGACGATGTCGAACGCCGGCCACTCCAGGTACGGGCTCTCGCCCGATCGGGCGTCGCCGAAGCCATGGACGGCCGCGTAGATCAGCCGCGGGTTGTCGGCGCTGAGGGACTCGTAGGACAGGCCGAGCCGGTCCATGACGCCGACGCTGAAGTTCTCGACGAGCACGTCGGCGTCGGCGACGAGCGCGCGGAGCACGGCAACGTCCTCGGGGGTCTTGAGGTTGAGGACGATGCCGCGCTTGCCGCGGTTGACGCTCTGGAAGTACCCGCCGAAGTCCCGGACCGAGTCCTCGGCGTGGAACGGGCCCGCATGGCGTGCCAGATCCCCCGCCGGGGACTCGATCTTGAGGACGTCGGCGCCCATGTCCGCGAGGAGCATGGTTGCGTAGGGGCCGGACAAGGCATGGGTGAGGTCCACCACGCGTACTCCCTTGAGCGGCCCCTCGCTCACTTGCCGGTCGCCTTGTTCAGCAGCGGCAGGAAGTGCTTCTTGAACACCGCCGGGTTCTCGGACATCGAGAAGTGACCGACGCCTGCCATGTACGTGAACGTCGCGCCCTCGACCTCGTTGGCGAGCGCCTCGCCACCGGCCGGCGGGGACGGCCAGTCGTACTCGCTGCCGATGATGTGCAGCGCCGTCTGCGTCGTGTCGATCGTCTTGGCGGTCTCGGTGAGATCGTGCTCGTTGAAGTAGTAGTACACGTCGCCCTTGAGCGTCGGGGGGGCGCCCTGGCTGTACATGTACGCGGTCTCACGCTTGAAGGCCTCGGGGCTCTGGGGCGCGCAACCGGTGTACATCATGGCCGGCTTGGAGTCGTTCGAGACCCGCGGGTGGTGGAACCACTGCGGGAAGCGGTCGACGCCCTTCGTCGCCATGGCGGCACCGAAGCCGAACGCGACCGAGAACAGGCCCGGACGGTGCAGCGCGAGGTCGGGAGCCAGGTGGCCACCCAGCGACACGCCGGCGTAGACCGGGTTCTCGAGCTCGAGCGTCGTGACGAACGCCTCGTAGAAGTTGAGGAGGAAGTCCTGACGGAGCTTGTACTCCTCCTTCCACCACTCCTCCGTGACCGGCGGGAGCGAGCGGCCGTGGAACGGCAGGTCGACCGCGATCATGCGGTAGTTGTCGGTGAAGTCGCGGTCCTCGAGGGCGTGGCGCCACTGACGACCGTCGTTGCCGGCGGTGTGCTGGAGGACGACAGGAGTTCCCTGGCCGGCCTCCTCGAAGTAGACGCGGTACTCGACGCCCTCGACCTCGAGGTAGACGTAGCGGCCGACGATGTCGGCGAGACGGGCGCTCATGCGGCCACCCCCGCCGCTGCGACGGTGCGGAAGATGTCGCCGAGACGACGGATCGCGGGCAGGAAGGCGTAGATCATCTCCATGTCACCCTCGATCCGGAATCCGTGGTGGACCATCGCGGGGTAGAAGTCCTGGTAGAACGCCGGCGGCTCGGGCTCGAGCATCTTGCTCCAGTGGTCCTCGGTGCCGGCCAGCTGGATGTCGTAGCCGTCGAAGGGCGTGACGACGGGGTCGATCTCGATCTCGAGGCCGTCACGGATGATGAGCTGGAACGACTGCGTCTCACCGATGAGGACACGGATCTTGGCGTCCCAGAGGTGGCGGTGGAGGTTGAACTCGGCGTCCTCGCGGAGTTCGCGCCCCAGGACCTCAAGGTCCAGTGGCTTGACTGACATGATTTTCCTCTTCTCCTGGTGGTGACTAGCCCACGCGCAGCAGGTGCTGCGCGATGATGGTGCGTTGAACTTCCGAGGTTCCCTCGAAGATCTGGGTGAGCCGGGCGTCGCGCCAGTGGCGCTCGACCGCGTGCTCGGTGGTGTAGCCGTTGCCGCCCAGCACCTGCAGTGCCGAGCTGGCGACCTCCTCGGCGATCTCGCTGGCGAAGAGCTTGGCCATCGAGCACTCCTGCTGGCAGTCGAGCCCGGCGTCGTAGAGCGCCGCCGCGTCCAGGTAGAGCGCACGAGCGGCGGCGACCTTGGTCGCCATGTCCGCGAGCCGGAACTTGATGCCCTGGAACGAGGAGATCGGCTGACCGAACTGGACCCGCTCCTTGGCGTACGCCGTGGCGTCCTCGAGGGCTCCCCGGGCCGCACCGACCGCGCGGGCCGCGGTGTGCAGGCGACCCCAGTTGACGAGCTCGGCGAACATCGCGAAGCCGTTGCCCTGCTCGCCGTCGGGGCCCGTCTGCAGCGCGGAGACCGGGATCTCCAGATCGGTGATGGTCAGCTCCCACGACGTGATCCCGTGGTAGCCGATCTTGGGGATCGGGGTGCCGGTGATGCCCTTCGGGAAGGAGCCGCGCTCCTTCTCGATCAGGAACACGTCCAGGCCCTCGCGCCGGCCCGGCGACGTGCGCGCCAGCAGCATGATGGCGTCGGACGCCTCGGCCCAGCCGGCCCACCGCTTGGTTCCGTTGACGACGTAGACGTCGCCACGCAGCTCCGCGGTGCACGACACGTTGGCCAGGTCGGAGCCGGCCTCCGGCTCGCTGAACGCGCCGGACGTGATGTACTCGCCGGCCGCCTGCTTGCGCAGGATGTCCTCGCGCCACGCCGGATCGGACACGTTGGCGCCGACCCCGTTGGCACGGGCGATGACGCTGGCTGCGCTCATCCAGCCCCGCGAGAGCTCCTCGGCGACCAGGCAGTACTCGGTCATGCCGAGCCCCAGGCCACCGAGCTCGGTGTCGATCGTGATGCCGAAGTAGCCGCGGGCGGCCATCTTGTCGATCATCGACCGGGGAATGTCCTGGTGCAGCGGGTCGAGCTCGTTGGCCAGGGGCAGCAGCTCGCTCGCCACGAACTCCCTGGTCTCGTCTCTCAGCGCCGTCTGCGCAGGGGTCAGGATGGTCACAGCGCGACCGTGACGCTCTTGGTCTGCGTGTAGTGGTGGAGCGCCTCGACGCCCTTCTCGCGGCCGTACCCGCTCTGCTTGTAGCCGCCGAACGGCGTCTCGATGCCGCCGGAGAGCCAGGCGTTGATGAACACCTGACCGGTCTCCAGCTGGTCGGCGACGCGCAGCGCCCGCGAGATGTCCTGCGTCCACAGTCCGGAGACCAGGCCGAAGTCGCTGTCGTTGGCGATCGCGACGGCCTCGTCCTCGGTGTCGAACGGGATGACCGCGACGACGGGCCCGAAGACCTCCTCGCGGGCGATCCGCATCGAGTTGTCGACGCCCGTGTAGATCGTCGGCGGCACGAACAGGCCACCGTCGGGGTTGTCGAGGGCCTCGCCACCGGCGGCGGCGTGCGCGCCGTCCCCCTTGGCGACGTCGAAGTACTCCAGCACCTTGTCGTACTGCGCCTGCGTCGTGACCGGTCCCAGGTTGTCGCCCACGATCAGGGCCTTGCTGGCCTCGACCAGGCGATCGACGAACTGGTCGTGGATGTCGCGGTGCACCAGCAGACGCGTTCCCGCCGAGCACACCTGGCCCGTGTTCTGCGCGAAGGCGTTGAGCGATCCGACGACGGCCTTGTCCAGGTCGGCGTCGGCGAACACGATGTTGGCCGACTTGCCGCCCAGCTCCAGCGTCAGCGGGATGATGCGGTCGGCCGCGATGCGTCCGACCTCGCGGCCCGCCCGCGGGGAGCCCGTGAACGCGACCTTGCGGACGTCGGGGTGGCTGACCAGCGGCGCACCCGTGCTGATGCCGTCTCCGGTGACGACGTTGAGCACGCCGTCGGGGAAGCCGACCTCGGTCGCCAGGCGCGCCAGCATCAGCGTCGTCGACGAGGTGAACTCCGACGGCTTGATGACCACGACGTTGCCCGCGGCCAGGGCCGGGGCGGCCGCACGAGCGGCCTGGTTGATCGGGACGTTCCAGGGCGTGATGACGCCCACGACGCCGAACGGCTCGCGCCGCGTGAACGAGTGGTGGCCCGGACCCAGGTCGATCGTCTCGCCGTGGATCGCGTTGACGAGCCCTGCGTAGAACTCGAAGTACGCCGCGGCGCCCGCGATCTCCAGCGGTGCCAGCCATGCCGGCTTGCCCGTCTCACCCGCCTCGAGGGAGGCCAGCTCCTCCGCGTTGGCCGTGATGGCCTCCGAGAGCTTCATGAGCAGACGACCCCGCTCGATGGGCTTCTGCCGGCGCCACGCCGACGCCGCCGCGACGGCCGACGCGACCGCCGCGTCGACCGTCTCGGGCGTGCCCATGGAGATGGTCGCGATGACGGCACCATCGGCCGGGCTGCGCGTCGTGAACCGCACGTCGCCGGCGGTCGTCGTGCTGCGGCCGTTGATCCAGTGCTCGAAATCGACTGTCATGTGGGGCTGTTCCTCAGTTTTCGGGGGTCTATCAGGGGGTGAGGCGGGTGGGACGGGTGTCAGCTCGCGGGGGTGAACTGCGTCGTGCGCGCCATGTTGAGCAGGCGGCCACGCTCGGCCGTCACGGTGGCGAGCTTGCGGCTGGCCTCGTCGATCATCTCGTCGCCGAGCATGACCGCACCGAGGTTTCCGCCGGCGTCCGACGTGTAGTAGTCGTACGCGTCGAGGATGAACTCGGCCTTGTCGTACAGATCCTGGTCGGGCGCGAACACGTCGTTCGCGGCCTCGAGCTGGCCCGGGTGCAGGACCCACTTGCCGTCGTAGCCGTAGGCCGCGGCGCGCTCGGCGGCGGCGGTGTAGCCCTCGACGTCGCGGATCATCGCGAACGGGCCGTCGATGGCCTGCAGGCCGTGCTTGCGGGCGGCCATCGCGATCGTCATCATGACGGTGTCGAACGGGTCGAAGCCCGACTCGCCGGGCGCGCCGATCGTCAGCGCGGGCATCTTCATGGCGGCCATGAAGTCGCCGGGGCCGAAGATGAGCGCCTCGGTGCGCGGGGTGGCCGCGGCGATCGCGTCGATCTCGCTGAGGCCGGCCGGGCCCTCGATCTGGGCCTCGATGCCGATGCCGCCGACGGGCAGGCCCAGCTCGCGCTCGACCTGCGTCAGGAGGATGTCGAGCCACGTGATGTGGGCGACCTTCTCGACCTTCGGCAGCATGATGCAGTCGAGGTTGGCGCCGGCGCCACGCACGATGTGCAGGACGTCCTCGTGGGCCCACTGGGTGTCGGCGTCGTTGACGCGGACCACGCGGGTCTTGCCGGACCAGTCGCCGTGGTTGAGCGCCTCGACGATGGTCTGACGGGCGGCCGGCTTGGCCGCGGGCGCCACGGCGTCCTCGAGGTCCAGGAAGACCTGGTCGGCGGGCAGCGTCTGCGCCTTCTTCAGCATCTTCTCGCTGCTGCCGGGAACGGCCATGCAGGAACGACGGGGACGGAGGGGACGGTTCGTCACAGTGAATTCGCTTTCGGTGGAGGAGCTGAGCTGGATCGTGCTGGGTGGTGCTGTGTCGCCGGGCGCTCAGGCCTGGGGACGGGTGCGGACCTGGATCTTGCGCGTGGCCTGGCAGACGATCTCGCCGCGCTGGTTGACGCCGTAGTGACGCAGCGAGACGACCGCGAGTCCCTCGCCGTCGGGCTCGACGGCGACGACCTCGGTCGCGGCACCGATCGAGTCGCCGTGCTTGACCGGCGCGGGGAACGCGATGTCGTCCATGCCGACCTCGCGCACGGCCTGGCCGCTGACGTCCTGCGTCGCGAGACCGATCGTGAGCGACAGCGTCAGGCCGCCGAAGTTGATGCGCCCACCGAACGGGCTGTCGGCCATGTACTGCTCGCTGAAGTGGCCGACGGCGGTGTTCATGACGTTGAGCGTCAAGCCGTTGAGGTCCAGGTCCGTGATGGTGCGCGTGCGGGAGTGGCGGAAGCGGGCGCCCACCACGAAGTCCTCGGCGTAGCCCTCGAGCACGGGCGAGATCTCACGGCTGTCGTCGCGCTTGTTGGCCAGGTTGGTGCGGCGGAACCGGATGACCGGCTCGCCCAGGCTGTCGCGACCGACGGTGTCCCACGTGACGATGCCGACGCCGGGGCGCGAGCTGGACTCGCGGGCCTCGACGACGGTGCTGGACGCGGTGAGCGTCTCGCCCGGGTAGACGTCGCGCAGGTACTCGACGTTGGTGCCGCCGAGGAACGGTCCGCCGGCCTCGCTGAGGTCCTCGACGCTCAGGCCGAACACGACCGAGAACACGAGCATCGGGTTGACGACCTCGTCCTGGTGGCCGGCGGCCAGCGCGGCGTCACGATTGAAGTAGATCGGGTTGAACGCGAGCGTCTGCGTCGTGAAGTCGATGTTGTCGCTCGCGTGGATGGTGCGGCCCCAGTGGTGGTCGAACACCCGGCCCACGGTGTGCTCCTCGAAGGAGGTTCCGCGGGGGATGACGGGCCAGGAGGCGGGATCAATCTGTGACACAACGTCTCGTTTCATTCAGTGGCACGGTTATGCTGTTCTTTGGCACGGACGAGTGTTGCCCATCACATTGACGCGTGTCAAGGGGGTGTTCTACCAAAGTTTGAAACATGTTGGTGCACTCAGTGACACAGTTCTGCCGATGCGTGCCGCTCAGTGATACGCTCCCGTCACACTGTCCGGGTGATGACCATCACACCCCCTTGAACCGAGGGTTCTTTCGCATGACGACTACCGAGCCAGAGCACGATGCCGCCGCGCCGGCCACGACGCCGCCCGGCACGCAGACGCTGATCCGAGGTCTTCGGGTCCTGGAGGCCATGGCCGCCCAGGAGCACCCGATCGGCGTCGGCGACCTGTCCCGCAGCCTCGAGCTGCCCAAGTCCACCGTCCAGCGGCTCCTCCGCACGCTCGACCAGGAGGGCTGGGCGCAGACGTCCGGAGAGCCGACCACGCGCTGGCAGCTGAGCCCTCGCCTGGCGACGCTGTGCGCCGGGACCGCCTCCGCCGAGGGCCTGCGCGGCGCTGCGCTGCCCCACATGGTCGAGCTCGGCAAGCGCTCGGGCGAGACGATCCACTTCATCGTCCCCGACCGCGACGTCCGCCTCGTGCTGATCGAGCGGGTCGACTCGATCCACCCGATCCGGTCGTTCAACGACCTCGGCGCCAGCACGCTGCTGCACAGCAGCGCCGGCGGCAAGGCGTTCATGGCCGCCCTGCCCGAGGACGAGCTCGCGCGCTACCTGTCCCGGCCGCTCGAGAAGGTCATGCCCAACACGACGACCGATCCGCAGCAGCTCATGCACCAGGTCATCGAGGCCCGACGCAACGGCTACGCGGTCAACATCTCCGAGAACCGCGAGCACGTCTGCGCGATCGGCTCGGCCGTCGTCAACCGGACGGGACGACCCATCGCGTCGGTCGTCATCTCGATGCCCGACATCCGGTTCGAGCCCACCCGGGTCGCCGAGTGGGGCGGCTGGGTGCGCGACGCCGCCGCGGCCATCGGGCAGGACCTGCCCCGCTAGCGCCCCTCCCGACCGGCTCGCTCAGGACAGCAGCTCGGCCAGCGCGTCGTCGCCCAGCGCGCCGGCGTCGCGCCCGCCGGCCACCGCGACCTGGATCAACAGCTGGAGCGCCTCGTTGAGCGGCGCGGTCAGGCCCAGCAGCCGAGCCAGCAGGACGATCTCGCCGTTCAGGTAGTCCGTCTCCAGCGGCGCGCCACGCGTGTAGCTCTGCAGCGTCGAGCTGCCGGGCCGCGGCTGACCCTCGACGTCCCCCATGACCACCGCACCGATGTCGAGCCCCGACACGTGCCCGTCGACGATCTCCGCCGGCGGCGTCCCGGCCGCAGTGAGGATCTCCACGGCCTCGACCCGGAGCCGCTCGTCCAGCTCGGCGCGAAGCGGGCTCGCCGCGAACACCGCCTCGGTCGAGTTGTGGGTGATGACGCTCAGCTTCCACGCCTTGACCGTGCGGATGTCCTGCACGACGTCGACGGCGATGCGGCCGCCGGCGCGCAGCTCGGCGGCGATCGAGTCGAGGACGGCGTCGCCACCCTGCGGGTACGTGCCCAGCCACAGCAGCGCACGGACCGTGGTGCCGTAGTTGGTGACCTCTCCGACGGTCGTCTTGCCTCCCGGGCACCCGATCGTGCCGGCGTAGACCGTGCTGAACCATCGGAGGGCGACCCGCTCGGCGTTGAGCCCGTTCTGGACAGTGACGAGCGGGATGGTCCGGGCCGCCGTCGTCACCTCGCCGTCAGCGGCCACGACCGGCTGCCAGGCCCACTGCCGCAGCGCCGGCTCGACGTCCTGCACCTTCGCGGTGATGATCAGGACGTCGTCGGGCGTCAGCTCGACCGACTCAGGACCGTCCACGACCGGGATCGGCAGCACCTCGGTGCCGTCAGGCGTGTGATACACCAGCCCGGCTGCCGAGATCGCGTCGAACTCGGCCCCCCGGGCCACCAGCAGGACGTCGCTGCCCTGACGTGTGAGCTCGGCCGCCAAGGTGCCCCCCGTCGCGCCCGGGCCGATCACGATGAACCTTCTGGACGACGCACTGCTCACGAGTTCTCTCCTGCGGATCGATGGTGGCTCGATCCTGCTGGGTCCCGGCGACAGGCGTCCAATAGCAATTGATGATCCACCCGCATCCACAGGTGAGATGGGTCGGCCTCGTGACGGGATCCACCGTGCCCGGACGACCGCACCGATCATCGTGGGTTATCGAATTCCATGGCAATTAACTGTTGGACGAGTCCTCCGACGCGCACCTAGCGTGACGTTGCGTGGTGCAGCACGCCCTCCGCCGGCCTGCCGACCACCTCGCACGACCCACGCCCGCCAGGGGCGAGACCCGGCCGTCCCCCGCGGCCGGGCCATCCTGAAGGAGAAGCATGAAGACGTTCCGCCGAAGTTCCCGCCTGATCGTTGCGGCCGTCGCCGCATCCCTCGTGCTGTCGGCCTGCGGCGGAAGCGACGACGAGTCGGGCGTCCAGAAGGCAGAGACCGGCGCCCTCCCGACGACGGTGCCTGCGGGCACCCAGCTGACCTTCGGCGACTACCCCAACAACACCGAGCTGCTCATGAAGGAGTCCGGGTACGGGGCCAAGCTGAAGTCCGACGTCGAGTACGCGGTCTTCCCCGGCCAGCTCCCCGAGGTCATCGAGGCAGTGCGGGCCGGCAAGGTCGACATCGCCTGGAACGGCGACGTCGGCACGGTCCTGGCCCGCGCGCAGGGCGTGGGCGTCATCGGCGTCGGAGCCGTCACCGGTGGCTACCCTCCCAGCGGCCTGTTCGTCTCGGAGAAGAACCGCGACGTCAAGACCGTCGCCGACCTGAAGGGCAAGCGCGTCGCGATCCCCGGCGCCACCTCCAGCGGCCTGACGGTCCTGTCCGCCCTCGCGGCGGGCGGGCTCAAGCCGACCGACGTCGAGCTGGTGAACCTCAGCATCCCCGACGTGCCGGCCGCCCTGCGCAGCAACGACATCGACGCGGGCATCCTCTTCGAGCCGAACAAGACCAAGCTGGCCGTCGAGCTCAAGGGCACCGGCTTCCACGAGCTGACCGACATCAAGGACTACGCGCCCGAGGGACAGGTGCTGTACGTGTCGCAGAAGGCCCTGGCCGATCCGGCGAAGGCCGCGGCCATCCGTGACTACGTCTACAACTGGGTCCAGGCCGTCCTGTGGCGCAAGGACCACCTGCACGAGTTCTCCATCGCCCAGAACGTCAAGGCCAACGGCTTCGACGAGGCGACGTCGCAGATCATCGAGGACACCACACGCGACCACCTGTACACGTTCAAGGTCGACGACATCGACGACCAGCTGGTCGCCCGTCTGCAGAAGTACATCGACATGTTCGTCGGGGTCGGCTACCTCGAGAAGGGCACCACGGCGAAGGGGAGCATGGACTTCCGCTTCGACGAGGTGCAGAAGCAGGCGGTCAAGGATTACGAAGCACAGCAGTAGCCCAGCGGTGACGGTGGACGGCTCACGGTCGAGCCGTCCACCGTCATGCACCGATCACGAGGGGACGTCATGACGACCTTGCACCACCAGGCGGAACGTCCCGTGCGGACCGACGTGTCCGCGCGCGTCACGTACGACAGCACGACCAAGCGCCCACGACTCGGCCCCGCTCGGCGGGTCCCCTTCGGACGCCTGCTCGGCCCGGTGCTGCTGGTGGCCGTCTGGTCGATCACGGCCGGGGCCGGGTGGCTCGACCAGAACGACTTCCCCGCACCGTGGCAGGTCGTCGACAAGGCGATCGAGCTGACGCAGCAGGGAGTGCTCGGCGACAACCTCCTGGTCTCCTTCCGCCGCGCCATGATCGGACTGGCCCTCGGCGTCGCGGCCGGACTGGTGCTGGCGCTCGTCTCCGGGCTGAGTCGTCTCGGAGAGGCCGTCATCGACGGCCCCCTGCAGATCTGGCGCGCGATCCCCGCCCTCGCCGTCATCCCCCTGGCGATCATCTGGCTGGGCATCGGGGAGGAGATGAAGATCACCCTGATCGCCGCCGCCACGATGATCCCGGTCTACATCAACACCGCGGCGGACCTCAGCGGCGTCGACGTCCGGTACGCCGAGCTCGCCGAGACCCTGGGCCTGCGGCGCAGCGAGTTCATCCGCAAGATCGCTCTGCCGAACGCCCTGCCGGGCTTCTTCACGGGACTGCGCCTGTCGGCGACCGTCGCGTGGCTGGTCCTCGTCGTGGTCGAGCAGACGAACGCCAGCTCCGGCCTCGGCTACATGATGACGTTCGCTCGATCCCTCAGCCAGCTCGACGTGATCACGGTGGGACTCGCGGTCTACGCGATCCTCGGCCTCACGACGGACACCCTGGTGCGCATCCTCGAAAGGCGGGCACTCAGATGGCGCAAGACCATGTGACCCGGACCGGCAGCGTCGTCGTCAGCCAGCTCGAGCGCCGGTTCGGCGACCGCGTCGTCCTGGACAGCATCGACCTGGAGCTGCAGCCGGCCGAGTTCGTGGCCGTCCTCGGCAAGAGCGGATCGGGCAAGAGCACGCTGTTGCGCGCCCTCGCCGGGATCGACCACGGCAGCCACGGCGGGGGCCGTGTCACAGTTCCCGCGGCCACCTCGATGGTCTTCCAGGACTCCCGTCTGCTCCCCTGGGCCAGCGTCCTGGACAACGTGGCGCTCGGCCTGCGGGGCCGCGGGGCCAGGGCCTCGGCGCGCACGGCGATCGCCGAGGTGGGGCTGGGCGGTCGTGAGGCCGCCTGGCCCAACGAGCTGTCCGGAGGCGAGCAGCAACGGGTCTCGTTGGCCCGCGCCCTCGTCCGCGAGCCCGAGCTCCTTCTCGCCGACGAGCCCTTCGGCGCACTCGACGCGCTGACCCGCATCTCCATGCACGAGCTGTTGCGCGAGCTGTGCCGACGGCACCAGCCGACCGTCGTGCTGGTGACGCACGACGTCGACGAGGCCATCAAGCTGGCCGACCGGGTGCTCGTCATCGGCGACGGCGCCATCGTGACCGATCGTCGGATCGCGGACGTCGGCGATCTCAGCAGCCCGTCGTACGTCCAGATCCGTGGCGAGCTGCTGGCGGCTCTGGGCGTCGAGGGCTGACGCCGCTCCTAGCCGACCGCACGCCAGCTCGCGGCGTCGAGCTCCCGCGTCGACGGCCCATCGGGGTCGGTGTCGGGGCGGTTCCCGCGGCTGCCTCGCCGCTGGGTGATGCGCCAGCCGTCCGCCGTCCGGACGACGGTGTCCTGGAAGTCGCCGCTGCCGGCCGTCCCGTCGCCGCGCACCACGAAGTACTTGCTCCAGGCCCGGACCGTGTTCTCGTCCACCTGGTGCAGCACGGTGTCCGTGGTGTGGTGCGAGAAGAACACCTGGCCGTTGTGCTCCGTGGCCGGCAGGTCGCTCACGGCACCGGTGTCCCCGGTCGGGCCGCCGATCCTGGCATCGGGCTCGTAGGCCAGCGCCATCGCCGGCCAGGACCGGTTGTCGAAGGCGTGCGCGTGCCGCGCCACCAGGTCGTAGATCTGCGTGGCCGTCGCCGCGTCGGGAGTCCTCACGTCACACGTCCGAATCGTCGCCGGCCGACGACGTCGCGCCGGGGTGTCGCGGCTGGAGGTCCCGGTGCACGAGCCGCCAGCCGCCGCCCTGCTCGGCCAGGCGATCGACGGCGTCGGCTGACGCGACACTCCCGTCGCCGGCGATCGTGACGAGACGGCTCAACGCCACCAGCCCGTCACCGTCACGTCGGACCAGGGTGTTCACGGTGTGGTGCGACGGACGCTGCGACCACTGCGTCAGCCAGGCCACGACGTCGGCCCGCCCGACGACGCGCATCGTTCCGATCTGCACCTCCACGTCGTCGACGACCAAGGCGGACAGCTCGTCCCAGATGCCGTTGTCGATGACATGTCCGACCAGGGACAGCACCTGCCGCACCGCGACCGCCTCGTCAGGAGTCGCCTCCGGCAGTCGCATCAGCTCCAGCACCGCCTGTGGAGATCGATGCTGCTCCATCCGCACGAGAGCCGACGCCTCGCTCGCCGGGGTGCCGCCCGGCAGGAGGTGCCCGACGACGTGGCCGCTCACGGTCTCATCGGTGGTCATCGCGGTGCGCCTCCTCCCAGGCGCGGAGCGCCTGTGTCCCGGTCATCAGCAGGGTGAAGTCGTCCTGGGGCGAGTGCACGCGGGCGCACAGGACGTTCCGCAGGTGCCGCTCCAGCGGGTTGTTGCGCGACAGCGCGGGGTTGCCGAGCGCGGCGACGGCTGTCTGGACCGCCCCGATGGCCGACCGCGCAATGATCGTCTTGACCAGCGCGGCCTGCGCCAGGACCGACGGATCCCCGGCCTCGACGCGATCGAAGAACCGGTGCATCACGTCCTCGGCCTGCGCGATCTGCAGCTCGATCTCTCCCGCGACCGTCCTGATCCGCTCGGTCGTCGCGATGGGACGACCCAGTGCCGTCGGCACGCGCTCGTGCGCGAACCGGTGGAAGAAGTCCTGCGCGGCCCGTGCCACCCCGATGTACAGCGCGGGGATGGCCGCCCCCCAGCGCGCGTCGACGCTGTTGTCCTGCTTCGAGGTCTTCGTCAGCACCTCGCGCTCGATGAAGTGCAGGTCCGGCACGAAGACGCGGGTGTAGACCACGTCGTGGCTGTTGGACGCCCGCAGTCCCAGGTGGTCCCAGGTCTCCACGATCTCGACGCCCTCCGACCCGCCGGTCACGATGAAGTTCCCGAGCTGCGGCGTGGTCTCGGTGGTCGCGGCCCACACGACCTGGTAGTCGAGGGCGGCCCCACCGGTGCTGAAGGTCTTGCGCCCGGTCAGCAGCCACCCGCCGTCGACCTTCTCGGCGTAGGTGGCGGGGAGTCCGCCGCGCGCGGGTGCCCCGAGCGCGGGCTCGACCCGCAGGGCGTTGATGAGCACCGGCCGGACAGCCGAGTCCCTCAGGACCTGCGCGTAGAGCGACTCCGGCCACGTGGGTCGCTCGGTCTGCAACGCGTGCATGAGGATCGTCTGGAGCGCGATGAGGGTGACCGACGGATCGGCGCGTCCCAGCTCGTACGCCGCGCGCGCGACCTGCCCGGGAGTCCAGCCCGCCCCTCCGAGAGCAGGTGCGACCGTGGCGGTCAGGAGACCTGCGTCGTGCACGGCGCGCAGGCCCTCTTTCGGAAGCTCGCCGGTGCGGTCGTACCGCGGCGCCAGGGCGGACATGGTGGCCACCGTCGCGCCGAGCTGATCGGGATCGAGCGGTGGGATCAAGGCGGGTGCTGTCATGGGCGTCTCGGCGTCCTTCTGTGCGGCGTGTCTGATGGTGGGTCCGTCGCCTCGGTGTCCTCGAGGTGCCGGCGGATCGACCGTGAGGCGCGGAAGCTGAGCGCACCCACCGTCGGAGTCGGGTTGGGCGATGCGGCGGTCGGGAACGCCGAGGCGCCGACCACCCAGAGACGGTCGATGTCCCAGCTGCGCAGATCGGGATCGACGACGGACGTCGCGGGGTCGGTGCCCATCACGGCGCCGCCGGTCGCGTGCGAGTTCTGGTACGGACCCACGTCGTAGTGGTCGGGCAGCACACCGCCCTCGTCGACGAGGTCGGCGCCGGTGTCGCGCAGCACGGCTGACACCCGCCGGGCGACGGACCTCACCATCGAGCGCTCGTTCTCGTCCCAGTCGAACGTGATGCGCAGCAACGGGTCGCCCCACGGATCCCGGAAGGTCGGGTCGAGGTCGAGGTGCCGACGGCGGTGCGGGACGACCTCGCCGAGCAGACCGACCTGGACGCCGGCGTCCTCGTACCGGTCGATCGCTGTGCGCAGCCCCGCCCCCCACCGCGGTGACCCGACAGGGATCCTCGGATCGGTGCTGAGATCGCTCGGGCCGACCGAGCCCGCCACGAGGTGGGCTCCGCCGACGTAGTCCGGTCGGCCCGCCTCGGGGAGGGCGGCCAGGTCCGACATGGACCAGGCGCCGGTCCGCCAGGCAGAGCTGTCGTGCCGCGAGCGATCGAACCAGGCGGTCGACACGGCGCCGACGTGATTGGCGTGGTTGCGGCCGACCGTGCCCTGCTCGGTCTCCGGGTCGTACGGTCGTCCCACGTCGGACATGAGGAGGAGCCGGGTGTTGCCCAACGCCCACGCTGCCAGCACCACGACCTCGGCCTCCAGGTCGTGCTCACCGTCGGCATCGACGTAGCGGACGCCGGTCGCGCGTCGCCCGTCGTGCAGCACCCGACGCACCCGTGCGCCCTCGACCAGGTCGACCCGTCCCGTGCCAAGCGCATAGGGCAGCACGGAGTTCAGCGGAGTCGCCAACGAGCGTCCACGGACCGGATCGACCGCTCGTGTCAGACCGTAGTGGTTGACGGTCTCGACCCCGGCCCCGGCCACGGGTCGCGGGTACGGATGGAGGCCGTGCCGACGAGCGGCTGCGACCCACGGTCCGGCATCGACGGAGTCCGGTGCGACCTCCACCGGGTAGGGCGCCGATCGTGGGCCCGCGAACGGGTCGGCGCCGGATGCGCCGGAGACACCCGCGACCTGCTCGAAGCGTGTGTAGTCGGGCTCCAGGTCGGCGTAGGTGAGCGGCCAGTCGACCAGGCGGACGTCGGGGCGAAGGATCGACGGTCCGAAGGCCTCGACGTGCGCCGACCGGGACCGGAACGAGTCAGGCACGAAGCGGGGACTGAAACCGCTCCACATCGCACCGGCGCCGCCGACCGTCGATCCGGCCCAGAAGGAGTTGAGCCGTCGGATCGGCAGCGAGGCCTGACCGGACCGGTGCCGCATCGTGTACGTCTCGAGCCGCGCGTCCTCCGTCAGCTGCCGGCTGGGCCAGCGACCGTCGTCATCGGTGACGAAGCCTGCGGGGCCCGCGCCGGCCGGCCAGGTCCCGCGCTCCAGCACCGTGACGTGATGGCCTGCCGCGGCCAGCTCCGCGGTGATGATCGAGCCGGCCCACCCTGCGCCCACCACGACGACCTCGGCGCGCGATCTCATCGTCGCCTCCCCGACAGGGACCGGGCCTCGTGCAGCAGCGACAGCAGCAGCTCGAAGGCCTGACGCGGTGCGGGATCGTCGAGTCCGGCGAACGAGCCGTCCTCGAGCGCACGGACCAGGCCGTCCTGCACGTCGTGGTCGAGCCCCACGAAGCCCTGACCGTGCTCACGGACGGCCCACTCGTCCACCGCGCGCGCCACACGCAGGACGCTCTCCGTGGGACTGAGCGGGGACTGCCAGCCGAAGCCCGCCTCGGGGGCCGGCAGGTACGGGCCGCCGGCGTACGTGTGCCGCCCCTGCCACCCCGGGGACCGCAGCCGCGCGGCGACGACGGCGATCAGACCGAGGTCCTTCGCGCCGGGGCGTCCGTCGTGCTCGGGGAACAGCCGGTCCACGAGGTCGGCGAGGATCTCCCTCGTGGAGTCCGTGAGGGCGGGGTCGGCGGACGTCATGACCAGGGTGTCCCGCGATGCGCGCCGTCGACCTGGATCATCACACTCTTTCGTCGGCGACCGTGGCGACAGGCCTGAGGACCCGCCTGGTCGACGGTACTCAGAGCAGCCGACGGACGTCCAAGAGTGAAATTCGATCCGATCCGATCATGAGCCGTGATCAGTGGCACACGTCGACTCTCCGCCCGGAATCCCCTTGGTTCCAGGCCCGCCGGACAGCCGTGGAAGGCATCGAGGAGAACGTCTCCGCTAATCGGTGCCTGAGCGGAATGGATGCCTGTCACGTGCCGTTCGACCCAGAGAGATCCCTCTTCCTACCCGAATGGTCAGATCATGAACTCACAGACTCACAAGGTCGCTCTCGTCATGGGCGGGGCGCGCGGCATCGGCGCCGGCATCGTCGAGCGGTTCGCCGCGGACGGAACCAAGGTCGTGTTCACGTACGCAGGTGCGCACGACGCCGCGAACGCCCTCGTCGAGCGCTTGACCGCGGACGGCGCCGACGTCGTGGCGCTGCAGTCCGACAGCGCGAGCGAGCAGGCCATCATCGACACGGTGAACACCACCGTCGAGCGGTTCGGCGCCATCGACATCCTGGTCAACAACGCCGGCGGCGGGACGTGGGGCCCCCTCCACGAGCTGCCGAGCGAGGAGATCGACGCGATGATCAACGTCAACATCCTCGGCGTGGTCCTGGCGACCCGCCACGTCATCCCGCACCTGCGCACGGGCGGTCGGATCATCACGATCGGCAGCATCACCGCCGAGCGCACCCCCGCGCCGGGCGGCTCCATCTACGCCATGACGAAGGGCGCCGTCGCCAGCTTCACCCGTGCCCTCTCGCGCGAGCTGGGGCCGCAGGAGATCACCGTCAACAACGTCCAGCCCGGCCCCGTCGACACCGAGGCCAACCCGGCGGACGGTCCGGGGGCAGACGACCAGGCCGCGCACATCGCCGTCGGCCACTTCGGCACGATCGACGACATCGTCAGCATCGTGGGCTACCTCGCGAGCGAGGAGAGCCGGTTCATCACGGGCGCGTCGATCACGGTCGACGGCGGCTTCTCGGCCTGATGCCGGCCCGGGGACCGGCCACGTCGGCCGGTCCCCACGGGCGGGGCCTCTCAGGCCGCACCCCCGACGGGCGTCAGGACGGCGCGCAGCCCTCGACGCCGCACGCCAGGCCCGCGTCGCCGACGAAGGTCAGCCCCGTCGATGCCGCGAGCGACACCGGACGGTCGCGCAGCAGCGCAGGTTCGCCGTCGCCCACCGGTCGATCCGGCTCGGCCGTCCGCGGCTCGCTCATCGCGCGACCTCGGCCCGCTCGTCGGTGAGCTTGCGCAGCAGGTCGAAGTAGGCGGACGACTCCTGCGAGCCCACCAGGGCGTACTGGCCCTCCATGACGTAGACCGGGACCACCCGGATGTCCAGGGCACGCGCCTGGTCCAGGTCGGCCTGCACGTCGGGCAGGTACTCCTCAGCCTCGAGCGAGCGCACGACGTCGTCACGATCGAAGCCCACCTCGGCACCGAGGTCGGCGAGATCCTGGACGTCCTCGACCCCGCGGCCCTCGAGGTAGTGGGCCTTGAGCACGCGATCGAGCGTCTCGGCCTGGGTCCCGCGGGCCTTGGCGTAGTGGACCAGCTGGTGAGCCTTCAGCGAGTTGATGTGCTTGAGGTTGTCGTAGTCGTAGACCGTTCCGGCCGCCTCGGCGATCGCCGCCACACGCTCCATGCTCGTCGTGACGTGGGAGGCGCTCATCCCCCGGGCGCTGACCAGCCAGTCGAGCTCCGTGCCGACGAAGTCCAGCGGGGTGTCGGGGTGGAGCTCGTAGGAGTGGTACTCGATCTCCACCGGGACGGCACCGTCGGTCGCCTGGTACCGGGCCAACGCGTCCGCGAACTTGTGCTTGCCGACCCAGCACCACGGGCAGCCGATGTCGGACCAGACGTCAATCTTGATGGAATCACTCATAGGCACCTCAACCGGCTGTGCCGGAGAGGTATTCCGCCAGTCGTCCCGCCGAGCACCTCTCACGGACGTCGCGATCAGATCTCGTTGTTCCACATCCGGAACACCGTGCAGCGTCCGTCGTCGTCGAGCGTCACGGTCCACAGGTTCTTGAAGCGGCCCAGCTCGACGTACTCGCCCACCCCGTCGACGGCGAACGTGTCACCGTTCACGGACAGCACCGACCAGTCGTCGAACGACCATCCGCCCTCCTGCCACGGGCCGCGCTGCTGCCAGCCCGCCACGATGGCGTCGCGGCCGATCCAGTGCGTCTCGTACGGCCACTCGTGCTGCTCGGCGTCGACCGTGAACAGCTGCTTGATGTCCACCGGGTCGTTCGTCCGCCAGGCGTGCACGTAGGCGGCGACCCACGCCTCGGCCTGCTCCGTCGTCACCGGCATGGCGTCCTCCTCGCTCGTCGTGGGGTCCTCGCGACCCCACGACGAGTGTGGCGCGGGCGCTCGTGGCGAGGAAGGATGCGTCGTCCGGGGAGTCGCGCACCCCGGCTGGGTCGCTCAGCGCACCTGCGCGTACCCGCCGTCCACGGTCAGCTCGATGCCGTTGACGCCTGATCCCAGGTCGGAGACCAGGAACAGGATCGCGTTGGCCACCTCGACCGGCTTGATCAGGGAGCCGCGCGGGATGAGGCTGCCCATGGCGGCCTCGATGTCGTCGACGCCCGCGTTGCGCTCCAGACCCTCCGTCGCGGTGGGCCCGGGCGAGATGGCGTTGACCCGGATGCCGCGGTCGGCCAGCTCGACCAGCCAGCTGCGCGCCAGGTTGCGCTCGGCGGCCTTCGAGGCGGCGTACAGGCTGCGACCGGGGCCTCCGGTCTGGTTGTCCGAGGAGGACGTGAGGACGATGGACGCGTTCTGCGACAGCAGCGGCAGCGCCTTCTGCACCGTGAAGGCCATGCCCTTGACGTTGACGCCGAGGGTTTCGTCGATGTGCTGCTCGGTGAGCTCTCCGAGCGGGATCGTCTGGAAGGTCGACGCGTTCGCGACCAGCACGTCGATGCGTCCGTGGGCCGTGGCGACGGTCTCGAACAGGGCGTCCAGGTCGGCCTGCTTCGACACGTCGGTCCGCACCCCGATCGTGCCCTGGCCGATCGCGGCGACGGCCCGGTCGAGCTCGACCTGGCGGCGGGCTGCGATGACCACCTGTGCGCCCTCCTCGGCGAACCGCTTCGCCGTGGCGAATCCGATGCCCTCGGACGCGCCGGTCACGACGGCGATGCGGCCTTCCAGCAGTGTGCTCATGTCGATGGTCCTCTCGTGGGTCGGCCTTTCCAACCCACGCGGACCTTAACAGCAGCCCGACCCCCGACCAACCGTCCGGAGACGCTCGTCAGGCGGTGACGTCGGAGCGCCGGACCTCGCGCTCGTACGTGAAGCTGCCCATCTCGATGTCCTGCCCGCACGCCCGGCACACGACGGCCGGGTGCAGCTCGGCCCCGCACGCGTGCGTGAACGGGACGATGTTCTCGGTGTCGTGCCGGGCGTGCACGTCACCCCACTCCCGGATGGCCTGGATGACGCCGATCAGGTCCTCCCCCGCCGTCGTCAGCACGTACTCGAACCGCGCCGGCCGCTCCTGGTACTGCTGACGCTCGACGACACCCGCGGCCTGCAGCGACCTCAGCCGGGCGGCGAGGACGTCGCGCGGCGCCCCCGTGTCGAACACGATCTCGTCGAAGCGTCGCGAGCCCGCGCCGATCTCGCGGACCGCGAGCAGCGCCCACTTCTCGCCGATGATCTTCATGGCCGCCTCGACCGAGCACACGCGAGGATCGGGGGTGCGGGCTGATCTCATGGCCGAACGCTACGCGGCGCCGGGTGGATCGGCAATGCCAACCGATCCGTCCCGGCGCCGCGTCGTCAGGCGTCCCCCGGCTCGCCCTACGGGACGAGGACCAGGCGGATCGGGTCGTCGATCTTGTCGCGCAGACGACGGACGGCCTCCTCGGCCTCCTCGAGCGGGAAGTGGGCCGAGATCGACTCCGAGATGTCGACCCGTCCCGAGCCCACCAGGCGCACGAGCTGCTCGACGTGCGGCGGCTGGTAGCCATAGTGACCGAGGATCTTGTGCTGGAAGTGGATGAACGAGCTGGAGTCCTCGGCGCTGAACGGCTTGCCGCTCATGCCGGTGATGACCAGGCGGCCGTCGTCGTTCAGCAGTCGCAGGATCTGCTCCGGGATGCCCTGGAAGCCGGCGAAGTCGAAGCCGACGTCGCTCCCCCGCCCACCGTTGACCGCGCGGAACTGCTCCTCGAAGTCGTCGGCCGTCGGGTCCAGGGCCGCGTCGGCGCCACGCGCGAGGGCCTTCTTGCGGGGGCCCTCCGACGGGTCGACCGCGATGATGGGGCTCGCGCCGATCATGCGCAGCAGCTGGATGGCGTGCACGCCGAGTCCACCCACGCCCCACACGGCGACGGCCTCGCCGGCCTGCACCTTGCCCGTGTAGGAGATGGCTGCCCACGGTGTCGCGACGGCGTCCGGGATGATGGCCGCCTGGTCGAACGGCATGTTGTCGGGGATCGCGACGAGCATCGACTGCGGGACGACGACGTAGTCGGCCCAGCCGCCGTCGTAGTCCAGGCCCATCGTGTCCAGCCCCCAGCTCTTCTGGATGACGGCCTTGAGGGTGACGCGGTCGCCCTCCTTCCAGTCCGAGACCAGCGAGCCGGACGCGTCGACGGTGCCCGCGACCTCGTGGCCCAGGGTGCGGACGGCGTCGGCGTGGTGCGTCGGGCCGATGTCGCCGCTGATGAGGTGGACGTCCGACAGGCACACGCCCGCCGCTCCCACCTTGATGCGGACCTCGTCGGGTCCGGGCTCGGGGACGGGGACCTCCCGCAGTCCGAACTCCTTGGTCGCGAAGTCGATCTTCCATGCACGCATGGTTGTCATGTGTCCTCCTGAGGACGATCAGGCGTGCCCCGACCTCGTTGTCGAGGCACGTGTGGTGCTGGGGCCGTGTGATCGCCGTCCGCTCCCAGGAGCGGCTAGTGGTGCGCGCTGACCTCAAGTACTGGTGGATCGTTAGTTCCAACCCAGATGGGGCACCGGATATGCCGTCCGTACGACTGATCGGCGTGTGATGTGCTACTCATTGACCAACACTGTTGGTATGAAGGAGTGCTCATGGCCGTCCCACCCACCCCCGGCTCCCCGCACCACTTGGCCGTCGTCGTCGGCGGGACGTCGGGCATCGGCCTGGCCATCGCCCAGGAGCTCGTCCGCCGCGGGCTGCGGGTCGTCGTCACCGGCTACCGCGCGCACCAGATCGTCGCGGCCCAGGCCCTGCTCGGGGACGCGGCGGTCGTCGTGCGCAGCGACGTCACCAGTCGCGAGGACCGCGCCGAGCTCGCGCAGGTCGTGCGGGACGACCTCGGAGCGATCGACGCCTTGTTCGTCAACGCCGGCGCGGCGGAGCCAGAGCCGTTCGACCAGGTCACCGAGGCGTCGTGGGACCGGCAGCTCGACGTCAACACCAAGGGCGTGTTCTTCACGGCCCAGCAGCTGCTGCCGCTGGTGCGCGACGGCGGCGGCGCGGTGTTCACGACCGTCTCGCCGGCCACGGCCGGCGCAGGGATGTCGGTGACCCTGGCCGCGAAGGCCGCGGTCCGCGAGCTGGCGCGAGGTCTCGCCGCGGAGCTGGTGACCCGCGGCGTCCGGGTCACCACGGTGGCTCCCGGATTCGTCGACACCCCGTCGCTCGGCATGGCGCAGCCCGATCCCGCGGCCCTCGCCGGCTACCAGGAGATGGGTGTGGCCTACACGCCGATGAAGCGTCTGGGCACGGCTGCCGAGGTGGCGCGCGCCGCGGTGTTCCTCGCGCTCGACGCGACGTTCAGCACCGGCGTCGAGCTCGTCGTCGACGGCGGGCTGGCGTCGATCGATCCGCCGGAGTGATCCGACCGGTGCCCTGACCACGTGTCCAGGGACGTGCCGGCGATCGTCGGTGGCCCAGCCACCTGTCGAGGCAGGTGATAGGTGGTTGGGCCACCGCCCGGGGCATCAGGACACGTGCTCGTCCAGCCACGCGGCGACCAGCGAGGCGGTCTCGGACCAGTGCGCCTCCATCGGGAGGTTGTGGCCGCGGCCGGGCTGACGGATGAAGTCGAAGCCGTAGACACGGCTCATCTTCTCCATCAGGTCCGCGGGGCACAGCGGGTCCAGCTCGCCGCCGACGGCGAGCACGGGCGCGCTCAGGCCGGCCGGATCCACGCTCACGCGGTGGGCCGAGCCGTCCAGCAGCTGACGCGACGAGATGGGCGAGAGCTGCTCGTAGTAGTAGCGCGCCTGCTCCTGCGTCATCCCGTCGAAGAAGGCGGCATGCGCGATCTCGAAGGACGGGACCGGGTAGGGCTGTCCGGGCACGAAGTCGAACGGCACGTCGGGCACGTCCGTCTCGGCCGGCACCACCGAGGCCAGCATCACCACCGCCGCGACCGGGTGCGACTCGGCGTACTTGAGCACCGCCAGACCGCCCATGCTGTGCCCGACGACGACGGGCCGTGCGTCCAGCGTGGCGATGACCTGCTCCAGCTCCTCGGTCAGGTCCGCGATGCCCCGGTCCAGGGGGTCCATGCCCTCGGGAACGCCGGAGCCGTGGTGGCCGAACCAGTTGACGGCATGACCCGTCCATCCCCGGGCGGCGAAGAACTGCAGGAAGTTGTGATAGGCCCAGCTGCCCTGCCCGCCGCCGTGGATGTAGACGACGGGATGGGCCCGACGGGCGGTGCCGTCAGGTGGTGTCGCCGTCTCCACGAAGACGTCGCCGATCATGGTGCCGTCGAACGCGGCCGTCCCACGCTGCCGCGTGTCCTGTGTGTCCACTGCTGGTCCTCTCGATCCTCCGCCCCCCGCTCGAGAGGTCATGACTCGAGCACGGCGATGAGCCGGCCCTGCACCTCGCCGCGCCTCAGGCGCTCGAGCCCCTCGCCGATCTCGTCGAAGCCGATCTCGGTCACCATCGGGTCGAGCCCGTCGGCGAGGAACTGCCAGTAGGCCGACAGATCGTCCGCGCTGCCGCCCTGGTGCCCCAGGAGCCGGACGTTCTTGCCGACGAGCATCGTGGTGTTGATGGTCGAGGTGCTCACGGCCGTGCCGACGACGACGACCGTGCCGCCCGGTCGCACGGTGTCGACCGCGGCCGCCGTGGTCGTGCCGTAGCCCGCGAGGTCGACGATGACGTCCAGGTCGAGCCCCGCGAACTCGCCGGCGTCCGCGAAGCACTCCTCGACGCCCCAGCCCCGAGCGTGCTCGTGGAGCGCGCCCCGCGGCTCGGCGGCGTACACCGTCGCACCCAGCGCGACGCCCATCTGCACGGCGCTGACGCCCAGACCACCCAGGCCGATGACGCCGAGCCGCGTGCCGGCGGAGACTCCGCCGGTGACGACGAGCGCCCGGTGGGCGACCATCCCGGCGTCGGCGCCCACCGCCAGACGGCTGAGCGGGATGCCGTCCGGAGCCCGCAGGACGTGGTCGACCGGCGCCGTCAGCGTGGGCGCGAAGCCGCCGTCGTAGGCGAACGCCGGCCCCAGCGCCCCCGACAGCACACCGACGACGTCGCCCACCTCGAGCTCCGTGACGCCCTCGCCCAGCGCGGAGACTCGGCCGGCGACCTCGTGCCCGAGGGTGATGGGGGTCTTGGCGAGGTAGGCCGCGGGCAGGTGCCCGTCGAGGAAGCCGATCTCGGTGTGGCACAGCCCTGACGCCAGCACCTGGATCGCCACCTCGCCCGGGCCCGGGACCGGTTCCTCGACGTCGGTCAGCCGGATGGGCTCCCCCGGCCCGGTGTACTGCCATGCCTTCATGAGATCTCCTCGTCGCGCTGGTGGGTCGTGGGTCGGTGCGGGCCCGTCACGACGACGCCGCCCGCCGCAGCCGGAGCCGTCCGCCGTTGAGCAGCTGGAAGTACCGCGCGAACGCCAGGGCCAGCACGAGGGCCGCACCGTTGAAGGCATCCGTCACCCACGACTCCGAGCCCAGGAGCTGGAGCCCCGTGATCCCGAAGGCCAGCAGGTACAGGCCGACCAGCGTGCCGACGACGTTGAACCGGCCCATCTGGATCGTCGTCGTGCCCAGGAAGGCCGCCGTGAACGGCGCCAGCAGGTAGGCCGCCGAGCTCGAGGGGTCGACCGAGCCGTACGAGCCGGCCAGCAGGACGCCCGCGACCGCCGCGATCATCGACGCCGCGACGAACGAGAACGCCCTCAGCCCGTTGACCCGCAGACCGGCGAGCGAAGCAGCCGACCGGTTCCCCCCGATGAACAGCAGGTACCGGCCCAGCGGGGTGAACTCGAAGGCGAACCAGATGACCAGGGCGATGAGCCAGCCGATCCAGACGACCGACGGCAGCGAGAGGAACGTGTGGTTGGCGAACGTCTGCAGGCCCTGGGGCACCGTCGTGACCAGGTTGCCGCCGCTGATCAGGTTGGTCATGCCGGCGATGAACGTGAACACGCCCAGGGTGACGATCAGGCCGTCGAGCCCGATGACGACGATGAACAGCGAGTTCAGCAGTCCCACCGCCAGACCCACGGACAGGGCCAGCAGCACGGCCACGGGCGTGGACACGCCCTGGTCGTAGAGCGATCCGACCATGCAGGCGCTCAGGATCATGACCGCCGAGATCGAGAAGTCGAAGTCACCCGTGCGCAGCGGGATCGTGGCGGCGATCGCGAGCAGCAGCACCGTGGCCTGGGCGCTGACCGTGAGCTTGACGTTGGTCCAGGTCAGGAACAGGTCCGGGGAGAGGATGCCGAACAGGACGAACGTCAGCACCAGCAGGATCGGCACGGCCAGTCCGGGCAGCGACTCCCGGGTGGACCGGCGCCGGCGGCCCGGCAGCGGGTCGCCGCCCGGCGGTCCGGTCTCCGGCGACTCGTCGGTCGCGATGGCGGGGGTCTGCGAACTCGTGGTCATGACTCACTCATCTCTGCTCGTGGAGCTGGTAGTTGCCCTGGCTGGCGGCGAGGACGGTGTCCTCGGACAGCTGGTGCTGGGGGATCTCGGCGACCACGGAGCCGTGGTCGAGGATCAGCACCCGGTGGCACACGTTGACGATCTCCTCGATGTCGGAGGAGAAGATGATCACCGAGAGGCCCTCGTCGGAGGCGGCCCGGATCAGCTCGAAGATCTCCTTCTTGGCGCCGGCGTCCACGCCCTGCGTCGGCTCGTGCAGCAGCAGGACCTTGGGGTGCGTCTGCAGCCAGCGGGCCAGCACGAGCTTCTGCTGGTTGCCGCCGCTGAACCTCGACACGTGCTGGGCGGGCTGCATCGGTCGCACGTCGAAGCGGCGCATCTCAGCCGCAGCGAATCCCTTCTCCTTGCGGCCGTTCAGCAGCTGGCGCGGCGCGAAGCGGTCGAGGAACGGGATCGTGAGGTTCTCGACCGCGGTCCCCTCCATCCACACCGAGTCGCGCTGCCGGTTGCCGGGGACCAGGACCAGACCGGCGCGGCGCGCCTGGCCGACGGACGCGTGGACCTCGACCCCGCCGATGGAGACGGTGCCGCTGGTCCGCCGGCCGTGACCGACCAGCAGGTAGCCCACCTCGTCCTGGCCCATGCCGGCCAGACCTGTGACACCGAGGACCTCGCCCCGGTACGTCGTGAGGTCCAGGTCGCTGATGCTGCCGCCGGAGAGCCCCGAGACGGACAGCACCTCCCGCTCCCGGTCCGGCAGGTGGCGATCGGGGTAGAAGGCGCCGAGCTCGTAGCCGAGCATCATCGTGACCAGGTCGGTGTCGCTGGTCGCGCGGGCCTCGACGGTAGCCACGAGCCGCCCGCTGCGCAGGACGCTGACGCGGTCGCAGACCGACAGCACCTCCTGCAGGCGGTGACCGATGAACAGGATCGCGGTGCCACGCGCCGCGAGCCCGCGGATGATCGACAGCAGCTTCTGCGACTCCGCCTGCGAGAGCGCGGCCGTGGGCTCGTCGAGGATCAGGACCTGGTGGGACTGGTGCTTGCGCAGCAGCCGCAGGCCCCGCAGGATCGCGACGACCGACTGCTCGGACGGGGTCAGGCCGCCGACGAGGACGTCGGGGTCCAGGTCGACGTCGAACTCGCGCAGCAGGTCCTGCACGATGCGGCGCTCGCGCGATCGTCGGAACAGTCCGAGCATCGTGGTGTCGAACCCGCTGGAGATCCCGATGTTCTCGGACACCGACATGCCGTCGTACAGCGCCAGGTCCTGGTGGATGATCGCGATGCCGTGCTGCTGCGGCCGCGCGACCGGGAACGACAGCTCCTCGTCCCACACGCTCGCCGACGATCCGTCGTCCGGCGAGTGGAGCCCGCCGAGGATCTTGACGAACGTGGACTTGCCCGAGCCGTTCTCGCCCACGAGACCGTGGACCTCGCCCGGCGCGATGTCGAGGTCGAGGTCGTGGAGCACCGTGACCCCGTCGAAGGTCTTGCTCATGCTGCGGATGCGTAGGGCGTCGGTCACGACGTCCCTCCCTCCTGGGTCACGTGTCGGATGGGTGGTGGGCGGCGCCACCGCATGATGGCGCCGCCCTCCTGGTGCGGCCGGCGATCAGCCCGCCACGCCCCACAGCTTCTTGAAGCCGTCCTCGAAGCCGTCGAACGGCGACGCACCCGAGTAGCTCGACGGGTCGTCGTCGGCCCGGTTGCTCTCGTCGACCAGACCGAGCGGGTAGGGGACGATGACGTCCTTCTGGCCGTCGGCCAGGTTGATCAGCGCCTGCATGTAGTACCAGCCGTGCGCGAGCCCGGGCGGGTAGACGGTGGACGACTCGACGAGCGTGTCCTGGCCGGTGCCCTTGAGGTTGCCGATCGACGAGCTCGTGATGATCTTCGCCTTGCTGCCGACGGCCTTGATCGCGGCCTGGTCGTAGGACGTGAACACGTCGGCGATCTCGAGCACGACGTTGATGCTCGGATCACGACGCAGGGCGTTCTGCACGGAGCTGGTCGTCTTGGTCGCGACCTCGGAGGCTTGGATGCCGACGACCTGGATCTTGCAGTCGTCGGGGCACAGCTCCTTGACGGCGGTCTGGATGCCGTCGGTCGTGCCGTCGCCTGCGTTGTTGCCCGGCGAGTTCACGAGGATCGCGTTGAGCTTGCAGTCCGTCGCCCGCAGGGCCTCGATGGCCTCCGACCGGCCCTGGTCCTCCTGGTTCTGCCCGGTCTCGGCGGCGACGCCCTCCTCGAAGGGGGTCTTCGGGGTCGAGCCACCGCCCAGGACCACCGGGATGCCGGCGTCCGCGGCCGACTTCATGGCGGACGCGATGAGCTTCGGGTCGATGAGGATCAGCACGATGGCGTCGGCCTTCGCGGCGATCGCGTTGCTCACGCCCTGCGTGATGCCCGCAGGATTGGCCTTGCCGTCGAAGATCGTGACGTCCGCGCCCACGGCGTCGCCGGCGTTCTTGAAGCCCTGGGCGTAGTCCGCGAGCGTCGGGATGGCCGACGTCAGCGGGATGACCCAGTAGGACTTGCCCTTCACGACCGATGCGTCGGGAGACTCGGTCGGCAGCCAGTCCTGGTCCTTGAGGGCGATGTTCTTCTCGTGCTCGGCGGCCACCTTCTCGGTGCACGCGGACCCGCCCGAGGCGCCGGCAGCGCTCGACGCGTCCGAGTCCGAGCCCGAGTCCGAGCCACATGCGGCGAGAGCGGTGCTGGCGCCCAGCAGGAGGGCCGCGGCGGCGAGCATGCCGCGTCGGGGCCGGGCTGTGTTGAACCTGAACCTGTTCATTCGAGTGTCTTCCATCTCTTGGGGGTGGGTCTGCGATGCAGTGCCGCACGAGCGGGCGTGCGGCCGGGTCCACGTACGACCTCGTCTCCGCACGCCAGACCGCGAGCCTGATGTGCCAGATCTCGACGCCCGAGTCGCCGACACCGTCGCCCGATTCTGTGACGCAGGTCACCACGAGGCGTTCCAGTAGTTTCTATCGTCAACATAAGAATGTCAACAGTCAACGTCTACTGTCTTCACTCGGTCATGTGCTGCCTCGACCGGCGCCAGACGCACCGGTGCCCCGCCGCACCGATGGGCGCGACGGGGCACAGGACGACGGGGCACAGACCGCGAAGCGCCGAGCTCCGACGACGGTTCAGCCGAGCAGGACCGTCGACCCTCCGTCGACCACGATGTTCTCGCCGTTGACGTACCGCGACTCGTCCGAGGCGAGGAAGAGGGCCGTGTAGGCCACGTCGACGGGCTGGCCCACCGCGCGGTCGGCCGCGGCACGGACCTCCGACGCGAACGGGACGTCGTCCCCGTACTCGTCCATCAGGAAGGCGATGGTCGGCGACGCGATGACACCCGGGCTGATGGAGTTGACCCGGATCCCGTGCTCGGCACCCTCGGCGGCGAGCTGTCGGGTCAGGGCGATGACGGCTCCCTTGGTGGCGACGTGCGCGGTCTGGCGCAGGTCGCGCGTGCCGATGATGCCGGCGATCGAGCCGACGTTGATGATGGTCCCGTTCGTCGCCGCGAGATGGGGCCAGGCCTCGCGGCAGGCGAACCACACGACGTCGAGCTCGTTGCGGACCGTGAAGCGGTAGTCGTCCTCCGACATCTCGCCGAACGGGGCGAATCGGCAGTTCCCCGCGTTGTTGTAGAGCACGTCGACCCGTCCGTGGACCGCGACGGCCGCGGCGATCCACCCCCGGAGCTGTCCGACGTCGGACAGGTCGACCGGCGCCGTCGAGTGCATCGTGAGGCCCTCGTCCTCGACCAGTCGCACGGTCGCGGCGGCGCCCTCCTCATTGATGTCGCACCCGACCACGAGGGCGCCCTCGCGGGCGAACAGCACCGCAGCCGCCTGCCCCATCCCGCTGCCCGTGCCGGTGATGAGCACGACCTTGCCGTCCAACCGTCCCATGCGTCCTCCTGCTGTCGTCGATGTCGTGCGGGGTGCTCGGACAGCGCCCTAGTCGAACTTGTAGCGCTCGCTCATCTCGTCGAACTGCTCCTTGCGGACGTACGACTGCCGCTGCTCCCACGTCGCCCGATCGGGGCTGCCGTCGGCGTTGCCGTCGACGCGCAGCCGCTCGAGCGCGCCGTGCACCGCGTGCAGGCTGACCAGGAGCGGAAGATTCGCGTAGAGCAGGATCGAGAAGCCGAGCTCCTGGGCGCGGTCCAGCGAGAGCGCCGGGGTCTTGCCGCCCTGGACGATGTTGAGCACCTTGGGCCCCTCGACCTCCTTGGCGATCTGCTCGATCTCCTCCTCGGTCTGAGGAGCCTCCACGAACGTGATCTCCGCTCCGGCCTCGCGGTACATGCGGGCCCGCCGGCAGGCCTCGTCCAGACCCAGCTCGTAGCGGGCGTCGGTGCGGGCGATGACCAGCAGGTGGGGATCGGAGCGGGCCTCGACGGCTGCGTGGATCTTCTCGACCATCTCCTCGGCGGCGATCGTCGCCTTGCCGTCGAAGTGGCCGCACCGCTTGGGGAAGGTCTGGTCCTCGATCTGGATGGCGCTCGCCCCGGCCCGCTCCAGCACCCGGACCGTGTGCCAGGTGTTGACGGCGTTGCCGAAGCCCGTGTCGGCGTCGGCGATCAACGGGGTGTCGACCACGTTGTTGACGGCCGAGACGTGAGCGGCGAGCTCCTGCAGCGTCAGCAGGCCGATGTCCGGCATGCCGAGATAGGTGTTGGAGATCCCGGCTCCCGTGAGATAGGTCGCCGAGAACCCGACGTCCTCGATGATGCGTGCCGTCAACGCGTTCGCCGCCCCGGGGACCAGGAGGGTCTCTCCTGAGTCCACCAGCTCGTGGAACCGCTGCCGCACGACGCTGTTGTCAGGCATGTCCGTCCGCAGACATGGGAACGGCGTCACGCGGCCAGAGGCCCCACGCCGGCATCCAGGCGTTGAACTCGATCATGATGCCGTCCGGGTCGGAGAAGTACACCGACGACATGAGGGCCCCGTCGCGCACCTCGGTGTAGCCGTTCTGGGTCTCCTCGATCGTCATGAGGTTGGGCCGCTCGGGATCCTGGTAGCGGACCGTGTGCTTGAACTCGATGTCCTCCGCGGCCAGCTTCTTGCAGTACTCCTCGATGCGTCCGGCGTCGACCCGCAGGTTGAAGTGCATGAGCTTGCCGATCGGGCTGGCCCGCACGTTGGTGGCCTTCGGCGCCTCGGGCACGAAGTCGTCCGGCATCGTCTGGTAGCCGTCCCGCCACCAGAACAGCGCGAGGTGGGAGTCCTTGTCGCCGACCCCGAAGAAGTAGTGCTGCCCGATGACCTCGCCCTTGTCGTTCTCGTACTCCAGGGTGTGCAGGATCGGCATGCCCAGCTTGTGGTGGTAGAAGTCGGTCGTCACCTTCATGTCACGCACCGTCAGGGCGACGTGGTCCAGGCCCTGGAACTCGAACTTGGTGTTGCGCTCGAAGTCGAACGTCGTGTTGTTGCTCTCCATTGCAATCTCCATTCACTGGTGTGCTGGTGCAGGCTGGGGCGGCGCCCCGTCACGTGATCTCCGTGACCGGGTCCGGCTTGTCGTCGTACTCCAGGCGCAGGGCCTTCGCCATCGTCGCCGAGGACTGGTACGTCAGGACCATGAAGGTCAGCTCGAGGACGGCGGTGTCGGACAGCTCCTTCTTCAACGCGTCGAGCACCTGGTCGGTGGTTCGACCTCGCCCGAGCACGAGGTCGTCCGCGTACGCCAGGACGGCACGCTCGAGGTCGGAGTAGCACGACGCCGTGGTCCAGCTCGCGACCGACGACACCTTGTCCTCGCCGACGTCGAGCTTGCGCAGCATCTTCGTGTGCTGGCTGAAGACGAACTGCGAGCCGAGCACCCAGCCGGTCCGGACGATGGCCAGCTCGCGGAGCACCGGATCGATCTCGCGCCGGTCGCTGAACTGCCACTCCTGGCGATCCATCATCAGGCCGAACAGGTCCGGCTCGAGGGCGTGGACGGTCCACCAGTGCCCAGGGGTGCCGGCGAGCGTGCCCGGATCGTCCACCGGATCCTTGTCGCCGAACGCCTTCTCGTACCGAGCCAGCACCCGGGGCGCTGAGATCTCGGACCGCGATACCTGCCGAAGCCGTGGCATGGGCGCCCACTCTCTCGTGTCGTTCGCTGATGGAGCCCGGAGCCGCGGCGCTCTGTGGTCGCACTCGTCCGATCCGGATGTGACTACAGTAAACAATTGCCAATTTGCTGTCAACAGTTTAAAGTGACCTACGTCACTAGTTCACACCACTTCGGCGTCGACCGCCACCATCGGCAGCTCGACGGTCACCGGCCGCGCCGCCGTCTCGAAGGACCTGTCATGGACACACCTGCCGCCGACCTGCCCGCCGCGCACGCCGACTGGAGCCCCTCGGAGGAGAACTTCGAGGGCGGCGTGCGGACACCCGAGTTCATCGGCGAGGTCGGGCGCCTGCGGTCCGAGTGCCCGGTCGCGCACTCGGACCTGTTCGGCGGCTTCTACAGCCTCACGCGCTACGCGGACGTCGCCCGCGCGGCCCTCGACTTCAGGACGTACCCGAGCCGGCAGCAGTTCGCCCGCATCCCGGCGCTGACCGGCATCGTCCCGGGCAGCCTCAACCCGCCCGAGCACGGTCTCTACCGCAAGATGATGCGCACCTACTTCTCGCCCGATCGGATGGCGGCGCTGTCGCCGATGCTGCGCCAGTACGCCGTCGAGCACCTTGCGCCGATGATCGAGCGCGGCCACGGCGACGTCGCGCGCGAGCTGTGCCAGCCCTTCCCCGCCCGCGCGCTGTCCGCACTGCTCAACCTCGGCGACCAGGCCCACGTCGAGCTGCAGGAGCAGGTCAAGCAGTTCGAGGCCGTCGACTGGGACCCCGACCAGGTCAACGCGATCATCTTCACGATCTTCAGCCAGCACATCGCGCGTGTCATGGCCGAGCGACGCGCGGCCGGCACCGTCGACCCCGACTCCGACCTCATCAGCGGGGCGATGTCGATGCAGGTCGACGGCGAGCCGCTGACCGACGAGGCGATCATCAGCATCGGCGTCAGCGTGATCGGTGCCGGACACGCGACGACCGCCGACGCCCTGAGCACGTCGATCTACCGCCTGGCGACCGATCCGTACCTGCAGGCGCGGCTGCGCCGCGAGCCGGACCTGATCCCCCCGGCGATCGAGGAGTTCCTGCGCCTCGACGCCCCCCTGCCCGAGATGTCCCGCGACGCCGCGGTCGACATCGAGCTGCACGGGACCACGATCCCGGCGGGCTCGCTGGTCGCGCTGAACTTCGGCTCCGCCAACCTGGACCCGGAGGTCTTCGAGCACCCCGAGGCCTGCATCATCGACCGCAGCCCCAACCGGCACCTGTCCTTCGGCCACGGTGCGCACCAGTGCGCCGGCGCGCCGATGGCTCGCATCGAGCTCGTCGTCGCGATCGAGGAGCTGCTCGCCCGGACCACGGGCTTCGAGCTCGACGGCGCGGCCCAGCGCGCCCCCGGCCTGCTGCTCAACGGCTTCTCCAGCGTGCCGCTGCGGCTCACCCCCCGATGACCGGCGTGGCCGGCGGGCGACCGCGCTGCACCGCCACCGTGGGACGGGGACGCCCGTGAGACGCGGTGGAGCGCGGGTGCTCGAGGCGGTCCGCCGCCGACGGGCTCGGCACGCGGCCTGGATCTGCATCACCCCCGACGCGTCGACCACCGCGACGTCGGGGGCCGACGCCCTGGTCCCGGTGACGCTCGTGGGCCGGGCGCCGCTCGGGACGACCGTCACGGCGATCACGGTCGAGCTGGTCGGCACCGGCGCGGCGGCGGACGAGGTGCCGCTGCGCACCGTCGTGCTGGAGGACGAGTCCGGACGCCCGGCCGCGATGGCTGGCCTGCCCCTTCGACTCGCCGAGGGCCGGCGCGCGCACGCGTTGATCGACTTCGACCGCCTCGGGGCCCGGCTGCCGGACCGGGTCGTCTCCTACCGGGTCCGCGTGACCGCCGAGCGGGACGGGCACCTGCGGTCGTGGCGGAGCGGGATCGGGTACTTCAGCACCGATCCCGACCTGCTGCGGGCCACGAGCGAGTCGCGGATGAACGCCTGGTTCCTGGCCGCGTCCGCGGCCTGGCCGCTCTGCTAGTCGCGACCAGGACGCGCGACGGGGTCAGGCCGGCGTGCCGCCGGCGATCGACGTGAGCTGCTTGAGGGAGTTGACCAGGTGGTCGCGCATGGCGCCTGCGGCTGCGTCCTCGTCCTTGGCGGCGATCGCCGCCAGCACGGCGCGGTGCTCCTCGAGCGCCTGGCGGGCGCGCTCCGGAGATCCGCCCGAGCGCAGTCGCGCGATGCGCAGCTGGACCTGCAGATCGGCCCCCGCCCGGTAGAGGTACGGGTTCTTGGCCAGCGCGAGGACGCTCTGGTGGAAGTCGAACTGGCTCGGGTAGGCCGTGTCGGAGTCGGCGGCGAGGA
>Ga0247730_1000274_pt1 | contig 45040 bp, 51 predicted proteins | sample UWRJL073202C2_FD_180959 | JGI IMG/M metagenome (GOLD analysis project Ga0247730, IMG submission 180959) | Plant litter microbial communities from Arlington Agricultural Research Station in Wisconsin, United States - UWRJ-L073-202C-2 | ecosystem: Environmental > Terrestrial > Plant litter >... | reverse complement strand
GCGTGAAATGTCGCTCTCTGCGATAAGGCGCTCGAGCGGGCCGAGCGGTGATGTGTTAGTAGACATGACGATTCCTTTTGTAAGTCGACTGCATAATAAACCTATTTAGGGATCACTATATAATTCGGCGAAGCGCGCAAGCGTTTTTGTAGCGCTCACTAATAGAGAGAGCCGTCGTTGAATTATTGAGGATACCAGGAGCTGTTCTGTCCATGACAGCGACACAAGCAGATCATTGAGGAACCCAGCGAAAACGCCTGCCAACCGGGGCCGTTCTAGGAACCGCCACTCCAAGACGTCTCGGACGGCGGTCAAGGGGGTGGCCTCGCTGACGACGCGTCAACGGATAAAACCATCTGCGATTTTTCCATTAATCCTAACACTGTCACTAAAAGATCAGCCGTTATTTTCGTCACCAGATCGCCAGAAGGGTAGGTGTCGGGAGACGTGGCCTGAGATAGGAAGATTGGGATTTGGTAGGCGCTCACAGAAGCCGCCTGGGTTGGACGATGATCGTTACTAGCAGAGGCAAGCGGTGGTTCTGCACCGAGGCGAAGCAGTCTCGGTTGGATGTCGACGCCAGTTTTCGGCCGCTGGCGCACTCATCAATACGAAGATCCTAGGCTTTTAGATGCAGCCAAGCACGGGCCGCCATGATCGATTTTCGACATTTTTCACAGGCGACGGACCCAGCAAACAAGGTTTGCTGGGGGTATCTTTCAACAATAAGCCCCTAGGATCTCTCCTAAGGGCTTGTCGCGGAGGTGGAAATTACCACCGGGACGGTCAGATTTGAGTCATACCGCCATCGGCGACGAGATCGATGCCTGTAACGTAGCTGGAGTCGCTCGACGCCAGGAACAACACCGCCTTCGCCATCTCTTCAGGGCGGCCAATGCGGCCGAGCGGGACGCTCGTTACGATTTCTTTCATATAATTGTCGATCTGCTCCGGGGTGAGCCCAGACGTGCCAATGATCGGCGTATCGATCGGTCCGGGACTCAACGTGTTGACACGGATGCCGCGATCCTTGAATTCGGCCGCCCATGTACGCGCGAAGGAGCGGACAGCCGCCTTAGACGCAGAATAGGGGGCAAAGCCTGGGATACCCAGGTATTGAGCGTTAGAGGCAGTCAGGATGATGGATGCGCCATCGCTCAGGAGTTTGACCGCCTTCTGGACAGTGAAGAATACACCGCGCGTATTAACACCAAAGACTTTGTCGAAATGTTCCGGTGAGGCGGCGGCGCCCTCGGGTGCCAGGCCGCCTACGGCGGCATTTGCGACAATGACGTCGATGCGGCCCTTCTCGCGCTGGACTACATCGTAAAGTCTGTCGAGGTCTTCCAGCTTCGAGACGTCGCCCTGAACCGGAGTGACGTTGCGCCCGATTTCCTTGGCTGCCTTGTCGAGTTCCGCTACACGACGGCCGGTAATATAAACATATGCGCCTTGGGCGACGAATTCTTTGGCTACGGCAAGGCCGATGCCGCTCGAACCGCCAGTGATGACCGCGACTTTGCCTTCAAGTTTTCCAGACATGGGTAAACCTTTCGTTTGTTCCCAATTGCGTCGCTTTCGATTTAAGAGATGTAGGTTGGCGAATACAGTACCTACTTTTTGGTATGTATTATTGGAGGCACGGACTTTTTGGTTCGTAAGATGCCATAAGATGTAAGCGTAGAAGGACATACGCGGCGCTGGCAGTGTCCAGCGGGCGGCGGAAATTTCTCATCTTGTGGGTGCTGTCGTTACAGGGCAACAAGCGCTATGGCGAACGTCAATGCTCGGTAGCGGGAATCGGTACAATGATGTCAGCTGGTTCCAAGGTTGACATTGGTGCTCATGAACGCCTGAGGTTTGCGACGACCCGACGGGTCTCTAACGAGAACCCTGTGAATGGGTCTTGGGGCGTTCCACGACGATATGAGAGGCCCGTTCCGAAGGTGAATCAAGGTCTTTTCCGCTCTGCCTGCCGTTACCCAAGTGCATGCAATAATCCTTTTCCACTCGGTCTTTGAATCATTGTAGAGCGTTTCCAGTTTCGGCAAGGGCCTTCATTTTTGCGCCAGACGCCCGAGCGTATGTTCATGCCGTTGATGCGGCGGAGCAAAGAGACTGGCATCCAGCGCAGCCGCGTGATGAGAGTGGCCTTGGCAGGGAGCGATGCAACCGGCGTATGAACGGCAAAGCTGCAAGACACCTTGCCTTGCCGATCTGTCAGCAGCTTGTGTCTGCGGCCCTTCCTTTAATCGTGGCGCTCGGATGGGCGCAGGATCGTCAGCACCGGGAGTGGATTGATGCATCTGGCCCATGTGGCAGGAGACAAACCCATGAAGCTCAACCAACGCAAGCCACTGGCCTTGATGAAGTGGCCACGCTGGATCGGACCGGGTCACGATAAATTCCACGAGCGGCGATACGTTGGCCAGCGCCTTTTGATTGTATCATCCATTCCGATCGCGACGGGGCCATCGGGAAAGAACCTTTCGACGATGATGGACAGCAAGCGGGCGACAACAGGCGGGGGTTCCAGCGGCTACGGTTGAGGCATTGATGATAGCCGCCAAATTGGTCACCTCTGCTCGACCGGTAATCCGCAAGCATGCCGTCATCGTCCGTTTGCCAGGCGACAAGAGCGGACCCATCATCAGAACTAGAAGATGGTTCCAACTCGGCGGTAAACCAGGAACGAAATCGTGACAGCCGTTGACGAAGGATGTGGGGAACAGCGTCGCCCCGTTCAATTCTACGATCAGGAGATTTGCTAATCCAACCGTTGGAATCCGATCAGACAGATGACGCTAGGGCGCGAACTGCGACGAATTTATTCACCCTGAGCTGCTCAGCAGAGCCAGAAATCGTGATCGATTTTGCACAAAGTCGAGCTAAGACTAAGAAAATCCGAAAAAGGCCCTGATTTCCGAAAGCACTTCCTCCGGCTGTTCTTCAGGAAGCCAATGGCCAGAACCATCTACGAAACGCCCTGTGGCGTCGGGTGCCGCGTCCTTCAATGCGCGAAAAAATGGCTCAAAGGTCGTTTGCTGAGCAAGGATTCGGACCGGGATGGTGAGGGGCCGCTTCATGTACTCTATGTTGTCCAGTTCGTCTGCTGGCCAAGCTCGATACCACTCCATCCCAGAATGCCAGACGCCTGGACGGGAGTAAACTCGCGAATATTCTTCCAGCCCCTTCAGCACCGGTACGGCGTCTACAGAAAGGCGCTCGAAAAAGTAGGAAAGGAACTGGCGCTCCCGTCCGGCCACCAAGTTCTCTGCTAGCGGTTTCTCCGTGAAAAAGCTGAAATGGAACGAGAGTGGCTTGATTTTCTCAAAAGTCAGGAAGCGTCCTACAACTGGAAAGTCCAATATGAGCAGCCCCGCGATCTGGTCTCGATAATTTGCGGCCAGGGCGTAGGCGAGCGCACTGCCGAAATCATGGGCAACGAGTTTTACACCAGAGTCGATCCCAAGTGACATCAGAAGGCGATGCACATAGGAAGCAAGCGTCTTTTTGTCATAGGATCGCAACGATCCAGTTGTATCACCCAAGCCCGGCAGGTCGATCGCGATGACGCTGTGGCCGTTAAGCAGCTCTGGCATAATGTGCCGCCACTCGTACCAGCTCTGCGGGAACCCATGAAGGAGCACAATAGTCTCTGGTCCATTACCGCCAGTGACAAAGTGCATCTGAAGCCCGTCAATTGTCGTGAAGCCATGCTTAAATAGATGATTGAATTCGTCGTCATTTCGAGTGGAGATGTCGTAATTGTGGCTAAGGCCGGTTTCGGTAATGAACTTATTCATAGTCGTCTCCCGTTTTGTAGATGAATGACGTTAAAGCGCGCGGCTTTCGGAGTATTAGGAACTGCTTACCGCGTCCGGCGTCGACCAATTCACAGGTTACCGTCGATAGTAGCGATCACTATAACAATCCGTATCCGGATAGCAAGGCTGGTGTAGTAAGAGCTATATAAATTATGATTGAGCGGCTACGACCGCGAGTAGTCTGTTGCCCGCAGTCCACGCGGGGGAGAGCATGGTTTTTGAGCCGCACTGTAACGGTTTACCATGTTGCTGGTGGTCTGGAGGCGCAAATGCTCGATGAGCCGCCACGCCGCAGAAACCAAAGATTTTAGCGGCTTAGCGTCTGACCGAAAAAGAGTTGAATGAAATCAGCCAGTTGTGATTCCTTCGAATTTGCTTAGGAATCGAGGGAGACCGGCAACGGCTGGTTCCATAAGATAGACTATGCAATTTTTAGAAAACCTCGGATTTACAATAGGTTAACTGAGTTTTCCTTCACTCATTGGACAGGTTCCGTCGTTGCTCGTACACCCTATTAAAGCCAAGGCGCAAACCGACCGTTTCGTAGTTCGGGCTGACGAAGTCCCAAGACTTTTCGGGCGACTATTCGTCGGCAAATGCTGCTACAACCCTATTGTGTAAATCCTTGGTTGCAGCTGCGGCAATCGAGTTTGCGTCAAACGCAAGGAGCGCTTTCGCAACTGATTGCTCAGCCTCCGCCCGGCGCGCGCCCGAACGCGCTAGCATGGCCGCAAAGTCTGGTGCGGTATCTTTCCTAGAAAGATGTTCGGTCTGCGATGGTGGCTTCAAGTGCGAAGGTTTGCCCTTGGATTCAGAGTTGCATAAAGTTCTTGATCCGAAGTGCTCCGAGTTGTCCGCTATGGTTTTAAGCCCCAACGTCGGCACGCGCGGCTGCAGAGACTTGAAGCGCATGCCTGGTGCATTCGCGGCGCTGAGATCGTAATTTGCCGGAAATGCTTTATCTGGAGGAACTAGATCAAATCTGTCCGAGGTCCCCTCACTTGCAGTGACCGCAGTGGGCAAAGATCGCGGCAACGGCATCCAGGCGCGTTTTGCCAGCAACTTGTCCGCATAGTAGAAATTTCTGACGCCAAAAATAGGTTGCTGGTTTCGAAGTTTGATGATGCAACGCGTCTCGTCCATCGAGCCGAGCTCGTCAGGACGCATGAGCGGCCTCATAGCTGTCCGATGCGACTTGGTCGAGCCCTTGTGGTCAAACAGCGTCACACCCGTCGAAACCGCCTTATCCACGGTCACCTCCTTTCGATCTCCAAGGAGCTGAGAGACATACCGCTGATCTTCTGGGTCTTGCGCCCCGAGAAAGATTTGGGCACGGGCGGAATTGACGAGCGTTTGACGCCCCTCGCGCGTGTAGACGTTGTCGATCGAGCGAAGCGACTGAACGAAGAACCAGCACGGAATGCCGTAGCCACCTAGAACTGTGGCTACGGTGAGTGCGTTTTCGAGTTTTCCGAGGTTCTGAAACTCGTCAAGGAGGACGAGAACGCGCCTTTCGCCTCGCTGCATCATTGTCCTCGACATGTAATCCATGAACTGGACCATCAACACGTTGAAGATCGGCCCAATCGAAGCGACCTGTTGGATTCGGAAATCTAGGTAGAGGCTCATGTTTTCACACCGCATCGCGCGGATATCGAAAGTCGATTTCGCCGTCGCGCGCAAGATGCGGTTGTTTTTGAATGGCCGGACTGCTGCTGCCAACGTGCCGTATACGCCGTCGAACTGCTTGTCGGCCATGGCGGCGAAGCGGGCAATGGTGGTGTAGGTAAACGCACTGATCCAGCTTTTGCGAAGGTCTGGATTTCCAACCTCGGTCAGCCATGTGCGCAAAGGCGTGTCTCCACCTTCAACGACGTTCAAAACAGTCCCGAGATTTTTGTTGGCGTCAGGGATGTTTGGGTTCTCGAGCACCCAGGACGTGATGCCGGCAAACAGCGCTCGAGCGTCCGAAATCCAGTACGAGTCTCCCTTCGGCGTCGGCAACAGCGCTGTGGCAATGGAGTTGATGTCGATGTCGCGCTGATCTGGATCGATTGCGACGAAATCCAGAGGATTGTAGCATTCGGTGTCGCCGCCTTCATCCGCTGGAGAAAACCGGAGAACACGCGAGAAGGACGATCGGTAACCTGCGGTCGCCTCGTAGGTCTCGCCCCGCATATCGAGCACGACGATACTGTCAGGCCAGAGCAGGCAGTTCGGGACGATCAGCGAAGCGCCCTTACCGGACCGCGGCGGCCCGATAACGAAACCGCCGACATCGTCGCCGTCGATCCAAAGCTTCTTGCCGCCCAAGAGCTGCGGCCGGAACCATTTCCGTTTTCCCGAGCCGCGCTGTGTGAAGCCGCCTGGAACCTTCATAAGATTACCACCTATCCGCCCGACAAACACACCACCCGTCTTGGTGAGGCCGAGTGCCCGGGCTTCGATGGCGTTCAGAAACCTGGCGTCATTCGACTTTTTCTTCCCCGTTACAGCGGTGACCAGCATGCCTACCCCGGCGACAATACCAGACGCTGCGGCAATGGTTGGGCGTTTCCATTGTCCGGTCGCAACGTCGAGCATGGCAAACCGATAGGCTGCAAAAAGGTCCTGTTCCAAGGCGCGGAAGACAAAGGTCGTATTGTCGATCGCATAGAAAAGGCCCGCATAGGCGACCGAGGAGACGAGTGCTGTCATCGCACAGGCTGTCAGAAATCCGAACAAGAAGACCAGAAGCTTCAAATGCTGCCTCCCTTTGTGAAGACAATTTCCGAAACGATACGCCGGCCCGTTGGACCGCGTGCGAGCTGGACGACGATAGGGATCACGTCCTTCAGATAATCGATGATTTCCTGCTTTCCCAAGGCAACTCCACTCTGCATCACCATCAACGCCAGTCGTTCGTAGGCAGATCGGGCGGAGTTGGCATGGACGGTGGTGAGCGATCCGGGATGGCCGGTGTTGATGGCCTGGAGAAATGCAAAAGCTTCAGCGCCACGCAACTCGCCAAGCAGCAGTCGGTCCGGGCGCATGCGAAGAGCCGCTTCCAGCAAATGCTGGGCGGTCACCTTGGCCCTCCCCTGATCGCCTTTAGACGCGATGAGGGCGACAGTATTATCCGTGGTTGGCTTTAGTTCTCGCGTGTCCTCAATGGTGATGATCCGCTCATCAGGCGGGATTTCCTTCAAGAGGGCATTTAGAAAGGTTGTCTTGCCGGTGGACGTGCCACCCGAAACGGCGATCGAAACACGCGCTATCACCGCAGTCCGTAAAAACTGCATGGCGTCCACTTCGCCATCCATCATCTTGGCGAGTTGCTGCTCTGCAGGGGAAAGGCTCAACTGACGACCGGCCTTCGTTGTGTCAAACGCGCCGTGTTCACGGTACACATCGAGACCGATATCGTGGATGACCTGCTTGCGGATCGAGATCGTACCACCATCGGGTGCTGCTGGTGGCAGAATGCACTGAAATCTTTCACCTGTTGGCAGGGAAGCAGACAAGATTGGCCGTTCTTCATTGACGACTTGATTGGTCGATCCGGCGACCCGCTCGCACAGCGTCTGGATCCACTCAGCCGTAAGGCGCTCATCGGCAACCCGCTCCATGGCCGCCGCACCCATGCGTTCGATAAAAACCTCGCCTGGCCGATTGATGGAAATCTCGGAGACCCGGTCATCCCGGAGATATAAGCCGAGGCGTTCGAGAGCCTTGTTCAGGAACGGAAACTGGCTCATTTATAAACCGGCGCGGCTGGATAATAGGGTGTGGGATCGACACGCTGACGGATCGTCCCCCCGCGCTTCAGGCGGTTCATTTCCTGGCGAACGGGGTCGGCATAAAAGTCAGAGAAGTCGAGGTCGCGGCGAACAAACACGATGACAGGCTCGCCCTGAGCGACATAAATCGTCGGCGGAATGTTCGCATTTTGCTTGAACTCCTCATTGGCGATGTCCTGCAGAACAGATGAAGACTTTTCCGTCGCGATTGAGCGAGCCTCGGCTGAGGACCGGTCCGGTTCCGTGGTAATCGTGGTGGTTATGCCGGTGATGGGATCGGTCGTTGAGATCGATCGAGCGCTGCCGGTCGCTGTCTCGCCGAGCGAGGCTACGTATTCGGCCGCTCCTCCGATGACTGACAGCATCAATGCCGAGCCAAAGCGTTCCCAGAAATGCGTATCGATCTCGCCGGTCATTCCGGCCCGTCCGAGACGATCGGCACCAGGCGAATTGATGTCGACGGAAAGACCGTCCGAGCGAATAACCCGTGACCAGACGATGTAGACGCGCTTTTGGCCGCGCGCCATGCCGGACTTGTATTCGCCGACGAGGCGAGAACCCTTCGGTATTAATGTGCGACTGCCATCGAGGGACCGAACGTCCTCACGGACAACAGCGCGTACCATGCCGGGAAGATCTGTATTAATCGCCGTTTCGAGGAACCCGCGGATCATTGTGCCCTGTGCGACGAGCGCATCGACACGTGCAAATTTCCGGGCTTTGACGATACCTGCTGTGGTCTGTTCCGATTGCGCCAAAAATGCCTTGTTGGCATCCGTATCCGCGCCGGGCACGGCGACGAGTTGGCCGTCAGCTGCAACAATCACTGCCTGCTGATCGCTCTCGTTCATAGTGCCGTTGTTGCCATCGAGGACGATCTGGCTGGATCGTAAGCGCTCCCACCGCGCTTTCTCCTCGTCCTCCCGGCGTTTTGCTTCCTCCTGCGAACGCCGAGCCTGGTCTTCGGCTTGTCGACGCGCGTCTTCAAGCCGTCGGCGCTCCTCTTCGGCACGAATCTGCGCCTCAAGCGCTTGCCGCCGCTTTTCGAGGTCATCCCCCTGATTGACGGTCATGTCCACATCAGCGGACTGAGCAGGCTGTTTGGTATCGGCCAAAGGTATCTGGACGAGATTTGGATCCGCGGCTTGTTTGGCTGGAGGATCCGAGAAATTCGTGACTGTCGAGGAGGACGTTTCAAAAGCTTCCGTCGCCTCGTCGGTCAGCCTCGGGTTTTCCGGGCCGGCGGGCCAATTCACGTAAGCCAGGATACCTGCGCCGGCAATAAGGAGGAGAGGCAATGCCAATTTTCCAGCCCTGCCATTGCGCTGGCTGGCGACGGCACTTTCGCCGTCCAGACGGTCAAAATCGATCCGGGACATCAGTGCTGCTCCTTCTGCCGATCGAGATTCTTCGGACCATAGGCATCCTCGACAAGATCAAAGGATCTTCTGTTCGCCTGACGGTTGTAGAGGCAGAGCCATTTGTCGCCGGCGCGCAGGGTGAACTGCGCCGCAATCTTGTCGATGATCACGTATTTGCCCTGCGTGCGCAGATTGATGAGCGATTCCTGCTTTTTGTCTTCGACGACGAAGATGGCCGGAATGTCGCCGGGAAATTCGAGATACATGCGGGTACCATCATCAAACGCCACGCGTGGTTTCAGGCTGACATCTCCCCGAAACACATAATCGTAGTTCAACCGGCTGGGATCGAGATCTTTGAGAAGCGGATCCTTGGCACTCTCTTCGGCCGATGCCAGAAGCCGGGCATTGATATCCTCGTCCGGGTATTTGAACCGGACCTGGAACGCCGCCTTAAGATCTGCTGCCGCGGATCCCCTCAACAATAACGCGTAGACGCGCTGGTTCGTCACGATATTGAGATTGGTTTCGGCATTCTCGCGCAAGGGCTTTACGAACAGAATTCCGGAGCCTTTTTTGGGTACGATCGACCAGCTCACCGTATCGCCGGCTGAAATCGTTTCGATCACTTCGGAATTGCCTAGCTGAATCATGGTCGAAACGCCAAGGCCCGCCGGTACCGAGACGACGGCATTGTTGTTGAAGGTGATGTAGCGAATCCGGGGATCGGAGGCTGAGGCATCGGTTGCTCTGCTAAGCGCTGAGAGAGCCAGGAGTACCAGAAGAAGCCCCCGCATCAGCGCGCCACCCGGTCCGCTGGCACGGTCTCTGGAAGCGATTCCTGATCGCGGCGGTATTCGACAGCCTGAAACCCCAGCGGATTGTCAAAGCGGTATTCGTTTTTCAGAGGGGCGGTCGTATAGCGATATCGGACCACGGCGACCCAATGCTCACGCCGAATGGTGTTGTCCCGGTGTGTTTCTGTGGAAAAGCGAACCGTCGCGGTGTTCTTGTTGAGGAACGAGGCTGATTTGATCGTCACACTGACACGAGTGTCTCGCCCAAACACCTTGTCCTTCGACTGGAGATTGGACGGTTCGAAATCGCGTCTGAGCTCGGTCGATGCCTGACCCGTGGAATAGAGCTGGGCGAGGTCGTAATTGTCCTTCAACTCGCGGGGGTTATAGGTTTCGCGCGCCTTGATATACCGGACGATGTTGGCGGTGGTGACAGCCTCATCCTGAGACAGGTCTCCCGGCTTCAAAGCACGCGCTATCTCCAGAAAGCCAGTCGCCTTATCCACAGTGACCACGTAAGGCTCGAACTGTTTCAGCGGAAGCAGAAGGTTTAGTGCAGAAAGGCTTGCAATCGCGATGCCGCCTGAGACCACAGCGATGGTCCAGGCGATTTTGCGAGAGCGTCGCTCTTTACGGTAGAGCTCGGCTTCCCAGGACGCGCCTGCTTTCCAATATGAACTTAAATCGGGTTTGGTCTCTTGGTCGCCGGCATCAGCGGCGTCATCATTCGCCATTCAAGCATATCCTGTCAGTGATTTGCGGCAAAAATTAGTTATAAATAATTGTGGGCGCAAGCCGAAAAAGCCATGCCACTGATTTTGCGAAACACCAGTGGCGCGCTCCGCGGCAGCACGGCTCACTCGAGATCTTGGCTTGAGCGCCGCATCATTTCCGGAGAAAGATTTAGGGGGAGGCATAGCTTGCGTGGTCACTTGCACCACGTCATGAGGGTTTTCTCGGTATTGGAGTTCTCGAACAAGAAGCTCTGATGGTCCTTCACAGTAATCGTCACCGTGTCCGCCTCACCATCCCCCTCACTGCTGCCGGCTTCGATCCAGAGAACGTCAAGTACATAATCCTGGCCGTTGCGCCTGACCAGCTTTACCCTGCCGCTTGCCTTGTTGGCTCCTAGTCGGGCCTGCTCGACATAGATCATCGCCGCTGCAGCCGCATCGCATTCGCCATCAGGCGCATATGTCCCCGTACGAACAGGAAAGAGGTCGCTCATCAACTCGCTGCTGGCGTCAGCCGTTGATGAAGCCAGAAGGCTGGAGAGCATGGCGATGATGGGTGCGATCTTCTTCATAATGTCCCCTAGCGTCAAAGGCAAAAAAAGAGCATTAGGTCCTGATATTGACCAGCGACGTAGGAATAAAGCTCGATGCAGTAGTCTGCGACGGGCTTGAACAAAATGATCGCAACGACGACGTAAATCGTAAAACGATTATCGCCCCGCTTCTTGGTCGCATCTGAGTGGGCAGCCATATCGTGATTGATAAGGCTCGTCTCATGCCAGACTGCGTTCTGTCTCCGGGCGCCCTCGGGATCGCTACAGGGATTGTGTCGCATTCTTATCTCCTGCTGGTGATTAATTACAATTATACGACCCTATGGGACATTGTCACTTCAGAACTGTCCATTTTTCTCTGTCTCTCGCTGGATGGCCCTCGCTCTCGCATTCTGGACATCTGCTGTTGTTCGGCGTCGACCGATCCCGTCTGACAGTATCTTAGCTCGCCCTGTGGCTTGGCTTTTGCCGTAGCTGACGGATTCACGGAAGCCACGAAATGATGTGTCGCCCTGCCCTATCGGTGAGCTTCCGACAATTGCTGCGGCAAACATCGGTATGAACCGGAACACCACAATGCCAAGCAGGCAAACAATGACGAACGGTGCGACATAGGAAAGCTTGCTGTCTGTGGCCTCGTTGGTTGCCGTATTAATGGCGAGTTCGATCAGCTGATACAAGAAAGCCAAAAACGCCATCATCAATGTCTGCATCACCATCAGGTTCGCCATTAGTGCGAGCCAGCCATCTGTAAAGCGAAACGTCCAGCGATACAGGGCGAGAATGATAAACACCGGCGCCAGCGCAAGAGTGATGAACAGCATCAGTTTTGCCGCAAGGATCGCCGCTGCTGCGACCGCGATAAAGATCATAGCGGCAACGAAAACAATGGCACCGATTAGCGCGCCGACGTAGTCGAAGGTGCCGGTCGCAACTTGCTCATAGACTTTTCCAGCCGTCTCAAACACGGCGTCGAGGATTTTGACGACACCTGTCGTGTCATCGCTGCCTCCGTCGAGAACGCCGCCGGACCCTGCGATGGCTTCGATGATGGTGTCGGAGATGATATTCGGCACGCTTTGAACAAGCTTATAGAGCGTCGCGGAAAAGGCGCCCCAGTTTGTGGCCATATAATAGATGAAGAATGCCCGGCCGAGTTTCCAGGCGGCGTCGGGCACGGAAAACTCTTCACGCCCGGCGAGGATCATGTAGCCCCACCAGACGACATAGAGCGTGAGCATTGCCCCAAACACGACCTGCACCTGCAAGGCGAGCCCCTGATAGGCATTGGAGATGAATGTCTCGCCAATGCTGTCCAGCTTCTCGAAAATGTCGGAGATGATCGTGGTCGATGCCATCGGGTCACTCCTTCAGGATGGTCTGAAACGCAGCGTTGACCGGCAGGACAGGACCACAAAGATCATCAATGGCGGCATAGCTTGTGATCGGCGGGCAAGGGGCCTTCTTCTCGCCCTTGGTCTGGCAGCCGGTAAGCATGGGGAGAGCGATGAGCGTCGATAGAAAAAGGAACCGCATACAGCCTCACTTGAACGGGTTGACGTCTTGATACTGCAGCATCTTGGCAGTTTCGGACTGTTGGGTGAGGCGCATCTGCATATCGGAATTCAGCGCCGAGACGGCGCCGTTCGAAACGCCGATCAGTTCGTTGATGGTGCGCGCTGTCTCGAGTTGCATGCGCGTGTTGGCATCGACGGAGCCCTTAACATCCTCCGCCGATCCGATTTGTCCCGTCGCGGATTGCAGCGACTGCTCTCGCTGTGTCGCCGCCTTTGACGCTTGCTCGGTCAAAGCCGACAGAAGTGCGGCGGTATTCACGGCGCCAGAAAAGGCATTGTTGATCGCGCCGGCATCTTTCCCGTCAATGATGCTCTTCACCTGTTTGACGAGTTGTAGGCCATTGATCAGGGTGGCGGCCATGTTTTGGGCGTCACTCCCCAGCCCGCCAAACGAGAGCGTGCCACCATTCATGATGGAGGAGAAGGAGGGCGCTGCCGATATCGACAGCTTTCCACCAAGGCCGGTCGAGCCCATGCCCATCGAACCATCACGCGCGCCGGACAAGGCGGTCAGAATGTCCTTGGTCTTTGCCAGGATGTCGGTGTTGGTCTTCATGATCTCACCGGTGTTTTCGGCGTTCTTTTTGGCGATCGTCAGATTGGAATTGTCGATCACGGGTACGTCGGCAAAGGCGCTGCCTGCATGGACCGTCGCGGCGATTAGGATTATCGGGAAAGACTTCATTTGGGGTTCTTCCTTACTCGGCCGCCGCGGCGGCGTTCTGGATGGCAGCGAGACTGTCTGCGATCGCTGCGTCCGAACTAACTGGGGCGATCACGCTATCGGCGTTTGCACCACCGGCAACGAGCGCACATTGCGGCCAGCGCTTGCGGGCTACCTGCATCTTTTCAAGAATGACGGGGTCGCAGCTATACGGATTGACCGCCGCGTCCGACTTCGCGGCCTTCGATGTTTCGGACATCTTCGAAAGCTTCATCTGTAAGCGGGCTTGCAGCAGCTCGTTGAAGAGGTTTCGGACGGTCACGAGATTGTTCAACAGCTCGGCATTGACGCCGCGCGCCTGGGTATTGTCGTCCCAGGCATCCTGATAGATCTCCGAGGCGCCGACGGATGCCGAGAGTGCGTCGATCCGGGTATTTGCCTCCTGAACTTTACCAGTGCTGGCATCGATACCAGATACGGCGCTGTTGACGGCTTTGACGCCAGCGGCGTTCGATCCGCGCGTGGCAGATGACCCGTAGTCGACACCGGTCTTGAACGTCGGAGACGAAATCTCCGCAATGTTGGATCCGCCGGAATAGGCATTGAACCAACCATGGTTTCGCCCGACCTTGCCCGCCCAGTTCGCCTGCTCGCTGGCTGTCGATCCGTTATACCAGGAGGCAAGGCAGCTGTAGTTCGTCGACCCGCATTTGTTGACGCCAAGCCCGAGATACTTGACGCCGCCCTCGATATTTTCCTCGTTGATATCGCGGTCGAACCCCATAACTGCGCCGGTTTTCTTCGTGAGCTGCATGACACCTTTGACGCCTGTCGGCGACCCCGAGCAGGTAGAAATGCCAGACTCTGCATGGGCCACGGAAAGGGCCAGGCCGACCGGGACATCGTATTTTTCGGCATAATGCTTGATGAGTTCGACGTTGCCCGCATCTTCCGCGACGGCATTCGCAGGTGAGCGATAAAGCCGCCGGTTCTTTTCCTTCTGCGAGACGTTGCAGTTAGTGACGGTCTGTTCTTCCAGCTTGTCTGTCTGCGTCTTCGTATCCGTCTCGGAGTGGTCGTTGTCATCGGCACGTTTGGTTTCGGCGTCATCGTCGATGACTGGGACGTCAGCCAGCGCGGCCTGGAGAGGTGCGAGGATAGCCGCCGTTGAGGCAATGAGCATGAGAACTTTACGCATCGCCCGCCCCCTCCTCTATTTCCCATCCGCAAAAGTGGGGCAGCCAGTCAGAAGGATCTTCACCGTGAAGCTGGCGTAGCTCCTCACACTCCCGGACGGTTTCGGGCCTTCCAGATAGAACCTTCACCAGATCGGGCATGGCAGTGAGATCAAGTCGGGCAATAATCGAATCCTGGGCATGCTTGATCAGGAACGTGCGGTTGGCCTTGTCGGCCTGTTTTACAAAGCGAAACTCCTTGGCCGACAGTCCAAAGGCACGTCGGTAGCTTTCTTCGTCGGCCGACGCGTTGGGAAAGAAGATGTTCGTCATCGTCTGTTCGATGATGGTGTTGCGCAGGTCGGAGCGGACAATGTCTGCCGCAGACTGCGTACCAAAGCCGACGATCCCGTTCATCTTGCGGATCGTCTTCAGCCAGTCCTTGATGAAGCCCGAAAACACCTCGTCATCGAGGAGCCTCCAGCCTTCGTCCAGAAAGATCATCGACGGCGTGCCGTCCAGGATCTCCTGAATGCGGTGGAACATGTAGAGAAGTGCTGCCGTCCTGGTTCGCTTGTCGGAGAGAACCTCCGTCATGTCGAAGCCAATCAGCGCGCCGGAGAAATCAATCTGGTCCTCGCTGTTGTTGAACAGCCAGCCTTTATCGCCAGTAGTCCACTCCTTGAGACGGTCGGCCAGATCTCCAATGCCGGATTGCATCCTGCCTTTCAGCGCCTCGGTAAGCATGTCGAGATGACGTTCGTGCCGGTCGAAATTATCGAAGATACTGTCCACGGCATCGGAGATCACCGAGATTTCTTCGGCATTGAGGACACGATCGGCTGGAGTGACGAGATAAGACACAAGCGTCTTGCCGAACGCCCGGTTCGCCGGGGTGTCGTCCAGCTGAAACGGCGCAAAGCCTGTCGGCTCGCCGGGTGACAGGCGCTCGTATCGGCCGCCCATAGCACGCACAAAGATCTCGCCGCCCCGATCCTTGTCGATGAACACGCAGCGCGGTCGCGGCTGAACCCGCATGCCTTGCGCCAATAGAAACGACAAGGCGACCGTTTTGCCCGAACCAGTCGGCCCGACAATGGTGAAGTTGCCGACGTCGTCCTCATGGAAATTGAAGAAATAGGCTGTCTGGCTCGTGGTCTCGAGAAGCGAGATTGGCTGCTTCCAATGGAGTTTTTGCGTTTGGCCCGACGGAAAATTATGGGCTGAAAACAATCCGGCGAAATTGACCGACGAAATCATTCCATGCCGGGCAATGTAAGCGAAGTTCGCTGGCAACTGCGCCCACCATGCCGCCTCCTGATTGAGGTCTTCGCGAACGGCCACGACACCCATCCGCGCCAGTTCCGCAGTGACGTCGGCCACAGCACGGTTCAGTTTCGACATGTCGGGCGCCAGAACCGCAACGCTCATATGGTGCTTTCCAAATACGACCTCGCCCGACGCCAGGCGATCACGCGCTGTCTCGATGTCGTCCTCTACCGTGGTGCCACCGTCGTCGGAATTGGAAATCTGACGGGCGATCGTCGAGATCGCCTCGGTCACTGTCACCCGGTCTTCCGGGGCAAAGGAGTGTGTAACGATCAATTCGTAGGGAAGCCGGAGCAACCCGTCCAGTTGGCCGGGCGTCGTCATTGGCGGATATTCCTTGATCGACACCATTGCAGCCAACTTCGAGCTGGTGCCATCCGCCGATCCGATCTCCATGGCCTTGCGGCCGAACATTATCCGGCCTGTCCCGACATAGTCGGCCAACGACATCCGGGGAACAGGCATAGTGCGCTCTTCGCCAGCAGCCAGGATTTTTGCGAAAAATTCAGCGGGCTCGGAATACACGGCCCCTTCCCTCGTCACACACGACAGAACCTCCGGCCGGTAGGACCGGAAATCGCCGACGATGCCCGTCACCATGTCGTCCAAGTCGCGCAGGACCTCGGCGCGAGCTTCCGTTTCGTTGTCGGCCAACCGTAGCCAATCGAACATCCGATCGACCTTGCCCGCCCGTCCGGTCATCGGTCGGCGGATGACAGTGATGTAAAGCTCGTTGACGAACATGGTTCGGTTCTGGAGGCCGGCCATGTACCGCGCATTCAGTTCATCGGCGAACGCGATGTCGAAATCACCGCCGATCGCCGGGGCGATACGGCGTCGCACGATCGTGGCGTAAAGCGCAAAGCGGGATGATCCAAGTGAGCGCACCGTCATGTTGCGGTTGGCAAGGCGCGCATTGATCTCGGCCTGGTCCATCGTCTGATAGGGCAAGCCTGACAGCCGGATGACCTGAAGGAGCATGCCGGTCCGCGTAACGATGGTTTCTTCGTTGATATGACGCAGATAAGGGACGTGGCGGCCGATGCCCATCTCCCCTCGCCGTTCCTTGCCGAAGGTCAGGTCGTGATTGATGATGTTCATGGGCTATAGCTCACCGATTTCCAGAATTTTCGGTTTCTGATTGCCCGCCGCATCGACAGAAATACCTGCACGACCCGAACGATGTGGACGTCGCGCTGGCAAAGGTAGAGGCCGATGAAATGAATGGGCAGGACCACGAGAGGCGCCAGAAAGTTGCCGGTCGCAATGAACAGGACGATGCCGATCAACCCGTTGAGCACGAAGACGATGATATCGACCCCGAAATACATCGGCGGCCGCGTCAAAGGCACGATCAGAGGTTCAACGTCGGGAGCGTCGTCAGTCATCTTAAACGCCTGCCGATGATTTCATGGCGTCGACCAGTTCGCCGGCCCCGAAGATGATGGCAATGCCGACAATAATAGAGAAGGCCATCTGCCATGCCATCCGGCCCGTCAGGAACAGAAAACCCAGGAAGCAGACGGCGATGATTGCCACGGAGCGTGCGACATTGCCTTGCAAGACGCCGACGAACCAGTTGAGGATACCTTCGACGGGTGCTGCCGACTGGGCATGAGCCACATCAGGCGTCAGAGCGAAGGCGACGCTCGCAAGGACCGCTGGCACGAGGATGTGTTTGCGGCTTGAGAGCCAGGTCGTCAGATGTTTCAGCATATTTTAGTTCTCCTTGATGGTGTCTTCGGCGCTCCACACATGCGCGTCGCGCCACGGCGCGGGTTCGGTTAAAGCGGCGGATGTCGTCTGGGGTAGTTGTTGTGGGTGCTTGCGCCGTTCGTTGGCCTGCGAGGCCTTGGCGTTGAGCGTCCAGCGGTTCATGACCTTGACGACATATTTTGCCGTCTCGTTGAATTCGGGAATGCCGCCCTTTTGGTAGACCCGTTCCGGCCCGGCATTGTAGGCAGCGAGCATCAGCAGCGGATCGTCGAACTCGCCCTCAAGCTTTTTAAGGTAACGAACCCCGGCGCGAATATTGGCCTCCGGATCGCAGCGATCGGTGACGCCATAGTCGGCAGCGGTCGATGGCATGAGCTGCATGATGCCGACAGCGCCGGCGTCTGAATGCTGTTGCTGGCCCATGGCGCTTTCGACGCTGACGACGGACAGCGCCAATGCCGGATCAAGTTGCTCCTGTGTCGCAATTGCTGAAACGCGCTCAACGACAACAGCTGGATCGAGCGCTTCACAAGCCAAAGAAGCGTGGGCGACGAGGCTGAAACTCAGCAGGAAAAAGGGTCTAGTGACGCTCCGCAAAGTTTGTTGCCTCTCCGATTTCAATTACTTATAACTAATTCGATTGAGATTCCTCTGTCAATCAACAATTGCAGGAGTTGCCGTGGCACTGAATTCGAAGCGAATGCTGCTGGCAGGCGTCGTCGCGCTGTGGCCTGTGGGCGCGTTGGCCGACGAGGCGCCGAACGCCTTTTCCCAGCCATCGCCGGGATATCTGGAAAAGTTTGCAACAACCGATCAGAAGGTCTTCGTGCTGGAGCGCTTTGATTCCGAAGCGCGGCTTGCCTCCCGCGACATCGAGCAGCTCGTTGAGCCGGTCAAGATCGATGGCGCGACCGGCCGGACGATAGCGGGACACGCGCTAAAACTTCGTGGCTTGCGGGACTGCCCAAAACCGACCGTCATCTACAACAGCCAACAAACATGGCAGTGCGCGCAGGCAGCAGTGGATTACGCCGGCACTGTCTACAATGAGCGCGCCACCGTCATCCTCTGCAAAACACTGGTTCTCGATCCGGACCAGCCTGGCCCCCTGCCCGCGTCCTGTTTCGCTCTGGTTGGGAACGCTGGTGAGCACCTGCGAGTCGCCAACGATGACGATGCGATGGTCTATCTCGGGCTGGCTGATATCGCTGTGACTGCAGATGGCAAGCCCCGCCGCCCTGATCTTATGAAGATTCAAGCACTGTCACGATCCAGGGGGTTCCAGAATGCGGAGTAAAATTGCAGCCTTCGTGTTCAGCATGGTTGTCACGGCGAATTCTGCCGCAGGGCAAGAATCAACGCTGATCTTTCCGCCGTCCGTCGAAATAGAAACCGGCGATGCCTGGGGCTATCGAGGCGCAAAATATCGGCTCTACGGTGTGCAGTCCTGCATTCGCGGCACGATTGCCAAGGCAGCGAATGGCGCGCAAAGCGATTGTGGAGCTCAGTCGCTGGCCTCACTCGCGGCCTTGTTCCTGACCGGGACGATCAGTTGCCAGCCTGTCGGCACAGCAAAGGATCAGGCGAGCTTCGTCGTTTGTGCGGCTGATATCGATGGGCAGACAATCGACGTCGGGACTGCCCTGATCTCGTCTGGTGCGGCTTTTGCAGCCGCATTTCCTTCCGGCGATCCGGTTTCGACACCTTATCTCGTGGCCGAGATGACGGCTAAAGCCAACCGAAACGGCCTGTGGGCGGGACAGTTTCAGCATCCCGTCCGCCTCTTGTTGCAGCCGAAATGAAGTTAGGAAAGCGAGATCCAGGCTTGCCACTTCCATCGCCGGCGCGAGGAAAAATAACTGTAACTAATACTGATGTGGCCAAGACGCGATATTCACGAGAAGGGAATCACATGCCGTAAAAGCAAAAACCCGCCTACGAGAGGCGGGTCGCGAACACTGGGTTCGAAGATGCGATAAAATTTCCTAAGCAGCTATTTTCTCGCATATTGAAACCGCTCCTGCAAGTCCATTCTTGCCACGGATACCTGTTTCTTCGCGTCTGCCCTCTCTCTGACCTGAAACATATTTCCGGAGAGATCATGTTGATGACGCCCTGTATGGCCTACGGGCCGAACCTGATGGCGCGCCTGTTGAATGCTTGCTCGATCAATCAAATCGATGAGTGCGCCAAGGCCGCCTGGGTCCTGAACGGTGAAGGCCTGATAACTGACGACAACATGGAATATCTGGCGCCGGTGATCGAGCACCGACGACAGACGTTTCGACCCGATAACCGTGCAGTCGGCTTCTGCGGTCGCCGTCCTTTCGCGTCATCGCGATTTCCGAGCCACCGTCGGGCAGGGATTCCGTCGGAAAAACGCGCAGCAAGCTGGCTACGCCGGCGGGGACTTGCCAAAAATTGCCCGATCCCGACATCTATCGCCAGGCAGTTCACAGTCAGCAAGCTGGCTGTCCTCGCGGTGGTCGCCGGTGCTGTCATGGAACGGGGCCAGTCCGACATGTCCCTACCCGAAATTGCTGCAAGGGCCGGTGTTGGATGCACGATCGCACGTTACGCCTTGCGTCAGGCAACCGAGCTTGGGCTGATCGTCATCACTGAGAACCGCCAGCGCGGACGACGGAATTTGCCAAACACGATCCGAATTGTTTCGGCATCCTGGCTGAAATGGCTTCAGACGGCCAAACGGAGTCGGGCCAGTGGGTCAGCAAGCCGACTGGACAGCCACCGAGGACAACCCGACCCCCTCAAAAATGTGCGCCCCACGAATGAGATTATTATAATAGAGAAGGTCAAGACGGCTGTTTTTTCCCGTCCGAACGCAGCTGCTGACGCTCCTCCATAGAGACCGACAACGCAAAATAGACCGAACGAATATCTACCAATGACTGAATCCCGCTCTATTGTGAGGGGCGCGATGGGTCGTGTTTGCAATAATGGTCTTTCGCTAAGCCGAACCCAGCGGCGCGTGGATAAAGTGGGTGAAGCAATCCGGATCGAGCGATGGACGTTACAGGTGGTAATACCGCTGCTCTGAGAATAGCAAGCGTTTACCACGCGGAGCCGAATGGAACGCACACGCAGGTGGAGTCCGGCATCAGGAGGTCGTCGTTCCTTTTACAGTACTGGCGAACAGATAAGCGGTCGCATTTCCGAAATCACCACCCCGCCTTTGGGGCTCATCAATACGCCAAGCCAGGTCTTGGAATAGATGCCTGCGGTGTCAGCCGGATTGAGCCAAAGCGTCTCGTTGTTTTCAAGTTCGATCTTCACTTCGCTGACGATGGGGCTGTTTGCGACAGCCTGCACGTAGTGGCGGCGGATTGCCACGGAGATGCCATCAGAGCTGACAACTTTGTTGTCCGCATAGTGAACCGAGACGACACCGCTCGTTGCTCTTGTCGAGCACGTCGCCTGACGCTCGCATATTGCGACCTGGGTGTAGGCACACTCCCAGTTGAGGCCAAACCGCCACATTGGATTGTCCGCAGCCACAGCCGATGAAGTGGCAAGTGTAAGGGACAACAGGAATGCCCCGCGGTATTTCCAGATCGACATCGAAACAGGATCCACGATTGCGTGAGTGAAATCAGCATCTTTGGCGGCTAGGATAGCCGTTCCGCATGATAACGTTAATTGTAATTAATCATGACCGAATATCCAGTGACGATTTTGTTCGATCTGACGGAGGGCTTTCATGCTCGAAGAGCGTATGCAGAAAGCTCTCATCCCAGCCAAGCCGGTGGGAAACATCAATGATAGTGAACAGCGACGGATCGCCTTTTCCATCCAACCAGTCGCAATAGCACTGTATGGAAACGCCTAGATCGCGTGAGAAAGCGGCCTTCGTCAGGCCACGGTGCACTCTGTCTGCTTCAAGCGCCCGCGCCAAGGTTTTCAAAATTCCACGCGCAAGTCGGCGAGCGGGTTTGAGGGTTCTACTCATTTTCTAGCCTCCTTGCGCGTCAAGGTGGGTAGGAAAGATGCCACGAAGTGTCAAGTTAGAATCAATCGGCCTGTTTCTTCGTCGTGAACAGCAATTCCTGCACCGGAATGTTCAGTGCGTTCGAAATTCGCGTGATCACATAAAGTGTCGGATTGGCCGTCCCGTCGAGAATCGTAATGTACGACGGAGCGGTGATCTGACAGAGCTTGGCGAATTCGACCTTTCCCAGACCGCGTTTATCCCGCTCCCGCTCCATGACGGCAGCCAAATTGCGAACCATGAATTCGCCGAGTTCAGTTTCAATTCTTCTTTTCTTGCCTGTCGTCATGATATTAATTACAACTAATTTCTTATGTCAGGATTGGTTGATTGCCCATGCATGTCAAACACGTCAAAAACTTGTCTGTCTCTTTGTCTCTCATCGTCCCCCCGCTGTTTTTGCTCACTGAGCGCGCTGCGGCGAGCGAATGGGGATGCGAAGTGCTGCTCTGCGCGGCCTCGTCTGCTCCGTCCTGGCGCGGAGTGTCCGCCTGCCACCCGCCGATGCAAAAGCTGATATCGGCGATGAAGAAGCCGCATTTCAGCTGGCCGACTTGCCCTGAAGGTGGCAGCGGCGCTCCGAGATACGAACGATATGCCGAGTGCCCTCAAGGCTATACCGTCGGGTATAGCGAAGATCGCAACGGATTCAGCCGCGAACCCAATCGTTGCGTCAAAACCATCAATGTCTGCCAAGGCAACCAATTTCGCTCCCAATCCTATGACCGGCAGCAAAGCTGCATTCAGACGACGACCATCGCCCGACCTCCCCGGTCCCAACCCTACTACTTCGATATCCAGAACGACACAACAGGTAAGGATGAGCGCCACTGGTTCGAGCTGAATGATTAACTGTACCTCCGAAAACTAGAAAGTTACAATTTATGCGCTCTGTCAATCGTCACACCTTGCTTGGACACGTCGGGAATGTGGTGCAGCTGAAGAATGTTCTCAAAGTCAATGTTGCGAGTAGTCGTGACTGGGCAGCCGATGACGAGAAGCAATCTTCGGCCGACTGGGTACAGATCACGATCCTTGACCCGAAGCAGGCTGACTGGATTGCCGCAAATGTTGCTCAGGGCGATCTCGTCTATGTAGAATCGCGCAGTTCCAACTCCAGTTACGAGCGAAACGGGAAACAAGTCTATTCGACCGATGTGATTGCCCAACTCTTCAATGTCGTCGGGCGCAGATCACAGTAGTCGTTTTGCCACCGCCTTTGGCGACGCGCTCTATGCCTGACGGCACGCAGCCAAGCTAAATCTTGTCTGCGCCCATATGGGTTACGATCACTGTGGTCCCCGCTGCGCTGCAGCCGAACAGGCCACAGGCAATGTTCGTTCGGTTGGGGAAAGGAAGCTCCGCCCCCTCTCCCCAGCAAGGGCAAAAATCGGTTTCCCCGTCCTTCCCTCGCAGACCTTCATGCCGGCGACGCCGGCCCTCGTTCTGCTCACTGCAGGACAAGCTCCCATTGGGAGCGGGAGATACCCCTCCGGTTTTTCCCCTTGCCCCCCTCTCCCCCGCTGCTCCGCGCGAACTCGAAGGCAGAAGCGGGGCTCCTGCCCTTCGGGACAGGCAGACCGCTTCGCGGGAAACAAGGGAAACAGGAGAACTCAACATGACCATCTACACAAACACGGCGCGTTTTGACACCGGACGGTCCATGACTGAAGCCGAGTTGCGCCACGCCGCACCGTCGATTTTTGCAATGTCAGCGCACGAAAGCCGGTCGGAGCGTTTTCAGCCGATCCCCACAATCGAGATTTTGAGCGGGCTGATCGCGGAGGGGTTCGTTCCGGTCGGAGCGAAACAGTCGAATAGCCGGACGGAGGGAAAAGCGGCCTATACGAAACACCTTATCCGCATGCGCCGTGTCGATGACGGCAAGGTTTACAATGTCGGCGATACGGTTTGCGAAATCCTCCTCAAGAATGCCAATGACGGAACCAGCGCCTACGAATTGCTGGCAGGTCTCTTTCGTGTCCGTTGCCTCAACTCCCTCGTTTCCCAAACAGGTACGATCGGCAGCGTGAAGGTCCGTCATTCCGGAGACGTTCGCGGCAAAGTCATCGAGGGCACCTATCGTGTTCTGGAGCAGGCCGAACGCGCGTTGGCAGCGCCGCAGGATTGGGGAACCGTCAGGCTGAACAACGACGAAAAGGAAATTCTTGCTGAAGCCGCCCATGTGCTGCGCTTCGGCGATGGCGACGGGGAAACCACCACACCGATCAAGCCGGCCCAGCTTCTCGTGCCTCGCCGCCATGACGACAGGGCCAATGATCTTTGGACGACATGGAACGTGGCTCAGGAAAATGTCATCAAGGGTGGCTTGCGTGGCGTTAGCCGTGACGACCTGGGGCGGCCGCGCCGTGTGAAAACACGCTCGGTCAACGGCATCGATCAGGACATCAAATTGAACGGGGCCTTGTGGATATTGGGCGAGAAGATGGCGGCGTTGAAAGGCATCAAAGCAGCGGCGTAGACATCACAGTAGAAACCCGGATCGGTGACGGTCCGGGTTTCTACGCCATCCGGTTCTGTCGGGCGAGATCTGGTTGCGACCGGGATCGACCCGACCGAAACCAGTCGAGGGGAGCCCTGGCCCCTCCCCTCGCGCACCCCTTCCCGCCCCACTCGCGGCATAGCCGCGTTGGCCTAATGGTCCAAATTTATGGAAACATCTTCTGGACCGAGTGAACCCGTTGTTTCTGCCTCAGGCATCCAGCCAGTTTTCGAGCTTCAGTCCGGGATAGGCCAGGAAGTCGCGCGTGTTGTTGGTGACTAGCACGGTATTTAAGGCGATGGCATGCGACGCGATCAGTTTATCGAGATGATCTTTCTTCCGGTCTCTTGTCGCCATTCGAACAGGACCATAGGCGCGCGCTGCTGCAATCCCAAACAGCTCTACCGTGATCAGCTCGGCCAGGGCTGCGAGATTATCAAGTTCCCGTGCGGGATCATCGGATACGGAAACGCCATATTCCAGTTCCGCGAAGGTGATGGCGGACATCACCACGTCTCCGACATAGCAACTGGCGAAGCGGCGGGCGACCTGCTCCGGTTGGTTTTTCATCAAGTAGATACACATATTGGTATCGAGCATGTAGCGCGCCATCAGATCTTGTCCCGCTCGCCTTGCTCATGGGGCTCTCTACCGTCTCGCATGAAATCCGGGGAGAAACGGGCAAACACGTCCAGAACGCCAGCCAGGGAGCGATGCACCGGACGGATGCGTAGCTCGTCGCCCACCCGCTCGATCTCCAATTCGACATCCGTTCGGTCGAAGGCAAGCTCGGCCGGGATGCGGACGGCCTGGGAATTTCCGTTTTTGAAAGCTTTCGTCGTGTGCATGGGATTATCCCTGTGTGTACGTGGATGTACCATACGCTCGCTGCACGCCAATGTACATCTATTTGTGTGTACGGTAAGAGGGTCATTTCGGCATGCGGCGACCGATACCCGTGTTCGTTAGGGGCTGCCCCGTCGTGTGTCGTTCATAGACGCGGACGAAAAGGCCTTATAGAGGTGGCGCCTCCTCTGGACCGCGCTCTATCTCCGCTGACGCTCCGATCGACCTACCGTAACGGCGTCTCGCCCCATACGGGTTATGATCGCTGGCGCATCTCGTCCGGTCAGGTCCAGACGAGAGATCGGGAGCGCGGCCTGCGCGCTCACATCTGCAAAGAGCATCCGCTCAAGGCCGATGCGCATCTTTCATGACATGCCGCTCTTACGATAGGCCGTGCTCGCGCCAATGGGCAAGCGCGCCAGGGCGCTGTCGGCCGTGAAGAAAAAACGGCTTTCACCGCTTGCGCGCCGAACCTTCCGTTTTTTCTCCCCGTCCGACCCATGACCCGATCCCCGTCCTACCGGGAGCGGGCTTACGCCCCCTCCCTTCGTTCCGAGGAACGTGTGAGCACGTCCTTCGGACCAAAGGAAGAAGGCTTCGCCACTGCGGGTTCGAAACCCAAAGGAAACGGGACATCAGGAGATTTAAACCATGACGACGACCATCATCATCGAACTGACCAAGCTGGACGCAGACCCCAAGAACGTCCGCAAGACCTATTCCGGCGAGAGCATTGCAGCGCTTGCCGCATCGATCAAGGTCAATGGCGTTCTGCAAAACCTTGTCGTGCGGACCGGTGCCAAAAAGGGACGGTATTTCGTCACAGCTGGCGAACGCCGCAGACGGGCATTGTTGCTGCTGTTGGAGCAGGGGGAAATTGAGAAGACCCATGCAGTCGAATGCAAAGTGCGCGACGGCGAGGATGCTACAGAGATCAGCCTGACGGAAAACGTCATGCGCGAGGACATGCACCCTGTAGACGCTTACGAGGCATTCAGCGCCTTGGTGGATCAGGGAAAGGCGATCCCCGATATCGCAGCCCGTTTTGGAACCACAGACATCATCGTGCGTCGTCGTTTGGCGCTGGCAAAAGTCTCCCCGAAACTGCTGGACCTTTTTCGTGAAGAGAAGATGACCTTCGAGCAGCTGTCTGCCTTCACGGTTTCCGACGACCATGAGCGGCAGGAACAGGTCTGGAATGGCCTGTCCACATGGGATCGTCAGGCCCACCGGATCAAATCGAACCTGTTGACCGACGAGGTTGCTAGCACCGACAGACGCGTGAAATTCGTCGGCGGGCTGGATGCCTATGAGCAGGCAGGCGGAACCGTTCGCCGCGATTTGTTCGATGCGGATGGCGGCGGCTATGCGCTGGACGTTGCCCTGCTCGACAGACTGGTATCCGAGAAGCTCGATGAAGCCACGGTGCCATATCGCGTACAAGGCTGGAAATGGGTGGAAGCGACTTACGAACGTCCGGAATGGATGTTCAACGTGCCGCGTGTCTATCCGGTGGAGGTCGAGCTTTCTGCCGATGTTCAGGCCGAATACGACGCACTTTGCCAAGAACATGACGAACTGGCGGAACTGATCAACAACGAAACCGGGGAGGAGGATGCGCACCAGCGCGTCGATGCGACCAACCGGCGTCTGGACGAGATTTCCGAAAGCAAGGAAACCTATCTTCTGGAAGACAAGGCCAGAAGCGGCGTCGTGCTGTACGTCAACTATCACGGTAAACTGGAAGCCGCGACTGGCGTCATCAACAATGAGGACGAGGCGGTGGAAGAGGGCGATACCGAAAATGGAAATGCCCCCGCAGACGTCAAAGCCAAGGATGGCATCCCGAAGCTTAGCCACCCGGCAACCTTGATCGAGGATTTGACCGCACAGAAGACCGCAGCGCTCCGCGTCGAACTGGTCCACAATCCTGATGTGGCACTTGCCGCCGTTGTTCATGCCATGCTGCTGCGCGTTGCTTACACCGGCTATGTGTCCGAGCAAAGCGCCCTGCAATTGTCGCTGACCCATGAGCGCGTCGAAGCGTCGATGAAATCGCCCGAGACTTGCTCGGCGGTCACGGCCTTCGAAAGCTTGTCCGAGAACTACGGGCATAAAATCCCCGGCAACCCCGCGGACCTGTTCGACTGGTGCCTTGAACAGAGCCGCGAGGAACTTCTGCTCCTGCTTGCCTATGCCGCAGCCCACTCAGTCAACGCGGTGGAGAAGAAGTTCACCGACCGGCGCTCCGGGATCGAACAGGCAAACCAGCTTGGCCGTGCGCTCAATGTGCAGATGACGGATTGGTTTGAGACGACCGCCGACAGCTATTTCAGCCACATCAATCGGCAGAGCATCGCTCTCACTGTCGCGGAAGCCAAGGGCGACGACGCAGGCCTCGCTGTCAGGGCGGCGGCCAAGAAGACCGAGGCCGTGCTGATTGCGGACAGGCTGGTGAAAGGAACCGGTTGGCTCCCGGCTCCGATCCGCATCGCCACCGATCCGAGCGAGGAGGCAGCCGTCGAAGCCAACGACCACGAGGCGCAGTCCTTCCCGATGGTGGCGGAATAGTCCCGCCCGCTGCCAGCCAGCCGGTCGCGCTTCTCCTGCGCGGCCGGTCCCTGCATCAAAGAGGGCCATTCAATGTTCGACGAGATAGCTGACCCTGCCCTGCCCGACCCAACGATGGCTGCGGAAGCCTGCTGCAAACTCATCAGTACATACCTCGCAAATCATAAGTCCGTCGAATGGAGCGATGTGCAATCCGCACTCGAAACGGCCCTCAAGGCTTTCGACCTGCCCCAATCAAGCATCTTGGACATGGCCGGGCAGACTGACACATCTCAAGTGTCACCACGTCCGCTCCCTTACGGAACATGCAATATCAATCCCCTGCTTTCGGCGACTGATATTTAAGTCCTGAAGCATTCGAGCCCATCAATCAGGCAGTCGTCGTCGTGTCCGGAACTCGTGACTTCGGTGAGAGAGTAACGGCCCTACCGGTGACATTTTGCCGCCCGCGAGTGCGGTCCAGGGCATCGAACCCCGGCCCGCACTTTGCTTCGCAAAAGGCAGAATCGTCGCAGCATGTCCATAGGCGGAGGCGCCAGACAGCTGTCGGCAAAGGGATTATTTCCGGTGACCTTTCGGGTCGTATGAAGTGGCGGCGTATAGGGCCATGATAGTCGCGAATGATATTGTCCGTTGCTGAACCCGTCAGCAACGGTTTTTCATTTTAGAGCCAAGAGACACGCCTTCATCTCAGACACGGTTGATCGTGCCAGCCAGCCCCCTGCGGCCGCGAAACGCTGGCGCAATCGGGTATTTTCGTGAAACCAGCCGCCCCGACAGGGGGGCTACCGAGCTTGGCACGGAGGATGAGTCGGCTTGGCGTGATTGGGGCGGCTCGCTGCGCGATCGGACTTCTTCCAGATCCCCCGACTTTGCAGAGCGCACCGGATTAGGGTTCTTCATAAGGACGTTGTCGCGAGGATGCCGGCGTTATTCCTGCCAGAATTGCTTCTGCGAGGCAGCTCGATGGATTGCATTGGGTCGGTGGCTGGCGATTCCGGTTTCGATGAAACGGACGAGCATAAAAGTCGGAACCCGCAGCGCGGATCTCCTTTGTCTGCGATGCCTTCAGTTGGATCACTAAGGCCGGTCGTCACGCCCGCAACCCTCGACCGGAACGATTTTCCCCGATCCTGTGGATCTCCTCGCGCAGCAAAATCGCCCCGCTCTCAGGTGCTGCGCCCCTTCGGGTGCGGACGTTCCTGTTCCCGTCCTTTTGTCGTGTCCATCGGCAACGCAAACAAAGGAGATACAGCAATGTCCGACCTCGTAAACTTCATCCGCTTCACCGAAACCGGCCTCTTGGGCAACATCGCATCCATGGCGTATGACATCGATCTGACCGGCGAAGAAATCACCAGCACGAACCCGAAGGCGCCCGTTTACCGACTTCTCGCGAGAACTCCGAGGGGTCGCTCCGTGGAAGTCGGGGGCATCTGGAAGAAGACCAACCAGACCGGCGGTGACTATTACACCCTCTCGGTCAATACCGGATACGGACGCCTCAATGCGAATCTCGGACGCTTCCCTGGCCAGGATGACGATGATCTGATGGCCTCATCCCCTGGGACTGATCCAGCTAGATACGGCTCCGTGGGGGGCCGTATCTCGACGGCCGCCGGATTCGTCTAGGCTGAAAACAGACGATTTCACGGTTTCCCCGAAAAGAACCTGATAAAGGGCAAACCGTTGATAAGACGTCGCAACGATGATTTGGCCTGCAAAGAGCGGGCTCCTGGATTGCCACGCATATGTTCCAAACCGCGTGCCAGAAGGCAGATGGTCAAGGGTGATCGCGGTGGTTCCGCTCCAGCTGACAGCTGGGCTGGACTGACCGATTTACACCTGCGGTGATGGTTGGAACACGGCGGTAGCGCGTAGGGCGAAGCTGGTCGGGGTTGCGCAGCCCGGAGCGCGCGGTTTTGAAACACGATGAGATTTGATTGGTTGAAAAACCAGTCGCTCCGCTTTCCGCTCAATGCGCTCCAAATCAAGTAGTCAAAAATAATTGATGCGCTGCTAGGGAAACCATGACCTTGGAACGTCTAAAAAAGCCGATCCGTTAAACGCTGCCTTTGATCTGAACCGAGAGAGTCGCCTACCTCACTTGATGATTCTTGCCGGCGGAAAATGACGATTTGCCCAAATTTCTCGCTGCGTGAGACGACTGAAGACCCGCGTCGGGCCAATTCTATGAATGCCTCGATTTCGCTTCCACAAGATTTTTGACAGCCGTGCAGAAAGGATAAATATCAAACAATACAATGGGATATTTCAAACGATTGGCCTCCGCATCCGCCCCAGGTAACCGCCTTTTTCCCGTTAACCTTTCGTTAACTAAAAACAATTTGCGACTACGCTAGAATCGGGCGTATTAATAACGCTTATTGGATAAGTTTATCGGCAAAAGCGTTATTCCGGAATCGGCTGCATGAATATGGAAATCAACATCGACACGTTGGATTTTGATCAAGAGATTCTTGAGCAAGGTGAGCTTATCTCAGATAATCTCAATATGCTCCGCCTTGAGCAATACCCCCCGGACGCAGAAAAGGGTTTGCGCTCCTTCTCTCTAGCCGAGGTGGCGGAGTATCTCGGAGTTACACAAAATCACATCAAGAAGCTTCACCTGGAAGGAAAGGGTCCGGTTCCCGCCACAACTTCGTCGGGACGACGGACTTACAGTGCCGAGCAGATGCTAGAGCTCAGGCAATTTCTTGACAAGAACGGGCGAAGCGATTTCAAGCGATACGTGCCGCATCGTCGTGTTGGCGAACCTATGCAGATCATATCAGTGGTCAACTTCAAGGGCGGTTCGGGTAAAACGACAACCACCGCCCATCTTGCCCAATATTTGGCGCTGACTGGCCACAGGGTACTCGCGATCGATCTCGATCCGCAGGCGTCGCTGACGGCCCTACACGGAATACAGCCCGAGCTCGATAAGAACCCGTCGCTTTTCGAGACGCTGCGCTACGATGATGAACGCAAGTCTATCAAGAGCGTAATTCAAGCCACAAATTTCCCAGGGCTGGATATCGTACCCGCGAACTTGGAATTACAAGAGTACGAATACCAGACCCCTCTGGCGGCGACGAACAAGAGCTCTCCGGAAGGCCGGTTATTTTTCACTCGTATTTCGGCGGCTCTTAAAGAGGTCGAGGACAGATACGATGTCGTCGTTATCGACTGCCCGCCGCAGCTCGGTTACCTAACTTTGACGGCGCTGACGGCTTCTACATCCGTACTCATTACTGTCCATCCGCAGATGCTCGACATCATGTCGATGAGTCAATTTCTCCTTATGCTCGGTGGGATTCTCCAATCGATCAAAGGAGCAGGTGCAAGGGTCAAGTTAAACTGGTTTCGTTATCTCGTAACCCGGTACGAGCCGACCGACGGTCCCCAAGCACAGATGGTCGGGTTTATGCAAGCGATGTTCAACAAGCGTATGCTGCAGCACCAGATGTTAAAGTCTACCGCGATTAGTGACGCAGGCATCACTAAGCAGACGCTCTACGAAGTTGAAAAAAATCAATTCACCCGCTCGACCTATGATCGTGCGCTAGAGTGTCTCAACAACGTCAATGGTGAGATTACGGGGCTCATTCACAAGGCTTGGGGAAGGAAATGAAAGCGATTTTGACAGCCGTGCAAATACGGAAAATCGTAACCAGTGCAAATGCTTGACATAGGAGATCGCTATTAATGGCCAGAAAACACATGTTGGCAAATTTCGCGCTCCCTAACTCGGATGCTGCGCAAAAAACAACCGACGCTCGTACCGAGTATACAAGGCGCGGCGCATCTCGGTCGATGATCCAGTCGTTGGATGAAATGGCCGAAAATACCGTGCGGCTGCTAGAAGGTGAAACCATCGTTGCGCTCGATCCATCTTGTCTTGATGCGTCGTTCATCGCTGACCGCATTGATGACAATCAGGATGACTTTGATCTGCTTAAGGAGGCAATTAAGCATTCAGGGCAACTGACCCCGATACTGGTACGTCCGCATCCAGAGGATCCCGACCGGTACATGATCGTGTTCGGGCACCGGCGGGCACGTGCGGCCCGTGAGATCGGAATCCCGGTTCGAGCTGTAGTCAAACCTTTGGAAGACATTGCCCATGTCATTGCTCAGGGCCAGGAAAATTCGGCCCGGGCCGACCTCACCTTTATCGAGAGGGCTCTGTTTGCTAACAAGCTGTTCGCCAGCGGAATGACTAAGGAAACCATCAAAGCGGCTCTCGCAGTCGATGACACGTTGCTGTCGCGGATGCTGTCGGTTGTCGAGAGCATTCCTGAAAAAGTGCTCGACGCCATCGGAGCGGGCAAGGGTGTTGGACGGGACCGTTGGGAAGAGTTGAAGAAACTTGTTCAGATGGCGAACAATGCCGAGCGGGCAATTGCTTTTACAGCTTCTTCCGATTTCGAGGATGCTCCGCCGGAGACGAGGTTCAACATCCTGCTTGCCGAGCTTAAAATCGCTAAAAGTGCCAAGCGTAAGGCCCGCAAGCCGATAGAGCGAAAATTTTCAATCGCTGACGATAGTGTGCGCATTACCACGCGGGAAGCTGGCAAGACATTCACTTTGGCGGTAACCGCTGGGGAAGCTTCTACGTTCGGAGCGTTTCTGTCCGATCAGCTAGAGGTGCTTTACCGAGCTTTTCGTGACAAAAAGAAAATAGAAACAGGAGAGTAACAGCAAAAGAAAAAAGCCCCCGAACGTCACCGTCGCGGAAGCTTTCCTCGTAGTCTCAGCAACTCGAGAATCGCATTTCCCCGAATCACTGTCAAGAGTTTTGGCGCCGTTTTGGTGAGCTGATTTCTATTGCCTAACCGAAGGTGAGAGAAATGCAGACTGGAAGTGTAACGACGCCCTTCGGGCGGCGATCGATGACGCTTGCCCTTGTGAAAGGGCAGCTGAATACGTCAGAAATCCGACCCGGCAAGTCGGTAGAAAAGTGGAAAGTTTTCCGCGATGTCTGCGAAGCCAAAACTTCGTTCGGCATTCTGGATCGTGGGCTGGCAGTGTTGAACGCGCTGCTGAGTTTCTATCCGGACACAAAGCTGTCCGAAGAGCACGGGCTCGTGGTCTTCCCATCAAACGCCCAGCTTTCCATTCGGGCGCACGGTATTGCAGGGACGACGCTACGGCGTCAGTTGGCTGCCCTTGTCGACGCAGGTTTGATCCAGCGCCGTGATAGTCCAAACGGAAAGCGCTATGCCCACCGCAGCAGGGGAGGGGAAATCGAGCAAGCTTTTGGCTTCGATCTCGCGCCATTGCTGGCACGTTCCGAAGAGTTTGCACACCTGGCACAGCAGGTGGCTGAAGAAAAGAAGCTGTTCAAGCGTGCCAGGGAAGCGTTGACGCTCTGCCGTCGCGATGTCCGCAAGCTGATTTCAGCAGCAATGGAAGAAGGCGCTGACGGTGACTGGGCGATGATCGAAAGGCATTATGTCGACTTGGTTGCGACAATCGTCCGCACGCCCAGCCGCGCAGATGTCGAGAAAACGCTCGAAGAAATGGAGATGCTGCGTGAGGAAATCATCAACCGTCTGGAAATGCAGTTAAATACACGAAATATGGACGGCAATGCTGACCAAAGTGACTATCACATACAGAACTCAAAACCCGAATCTATCCATGAACTTGAACCTAGCTCTGAAAAAGAGCAGGAAGCGAAAGCCGAGCATAAACCGCAGACACAGCGGACGGTGGAACCCTTGAAAGCGTTTCCTTTGAGCATGGTGATCAAAGCTTGCCCCGATATCGTCGACTACGGCCCGGGCGGCGCGATTGCGAACTGGCGCGATCTGATGTCAGCCGCCGTCGTGGTTCGCTCGATGCTGGGGGTCAGCCCGTCGGCGTATCAGGAGGCCTGCGAAGTTCTGGGGCCGGAAAACGCGGCCACAGCGATGGCTTGCGTTCTCGAGAGGGGAGGGCAGATCAATTCTGCGGGTGGTTATCTCCGGGATCTCACCCGAAAAGCGGCCCGCGGAGAATTCTCACTGGGGCCGATGCTGATGGCCCTGATGCGGGCCAACGCCGTTCCCGGGAAACAATCGGCATGAGAGCCTCCCTGGGATGCCGGGATGGAGCTTCAAGAAATGTCGGGCAGGCGGGCAGAGATTCGCTCCAGATATTGCTCCACGGCTTCAGTGAGGTAGTAGGAAAGGCTTCTCTCCTCGATCACTGCGAGGATCTTCAGCCGCCGGAAATCGGCTTTTGTCAGTTTCACCGACGCATAGGTATAACCGGCCTCGCGAAGCGCTTTTCCAGCGATCGGGTCTTTGCCCTCGCCTTTGCGCATCATGGCCTGAAAGTCGGTTTTGTCGCGGGCGCTCGTTGGATCGGCGGACGCGACCTTCGCCGGTGAAGTGTGCGTCACCAGTCCGAGGACCAGATCCTTCTTGTCGGGCTTTTCGGTCATGCGACGGCTCCCAGGTTGGTTTTATGGATGGAAAGAATCTCGGCGAGCAACGCTTCCATTTCTGCGATGGCTTTTTCGTCTTTGCGATCCATGGTCTGGAGTGTGCCGGCCGAACCCATCGACTGATACGAAGATCGGCGAGCGATTTGTTGGCGTGCCAGGCGCACTCCACTTTCTCGTAGCGCTTCACGCAGGGGTTCATGCGCTTTGGCCCGGCCGGTCACAAAATCAATTTGGTTAATGACGATGAGAGACGGCACCTTTCGTTTCTGTTCCTCCTCGACCACGGGCAGATGATTGAGAATGAGCTGCAGGCCCGAGACGACATCGTCCTGTGTCGTTTGCATTGGGACGACGACAATATCGGCGGCATAAAGTCCGGCGAACAGGTTTTCGTTTGTGGTGCCCTCGACATCGATAAACACGATCTTCCCCGCTGCCTGCTGCTGGCGAGCGATATTGTAGATCGCCGAAGGTTCGAGGCTGCTAATCGCATCCAGCCGTTCCGGCCAGAGAGACATTCGCTTCGATACGTCCACCCCATCGCATGGTGTTGGCACGCCGATCGGCATCAATGAGAAACACATCATTGCCAGCATCGGCTGCTGTTCCAGACAGCGCACGAACGAGCGTGGTTTTGCCCGTTCCACCTTTCGGATTGGCGACGGTGATGATCATTGGTTTCTCCTTTTTGATTTCGGAAATTATATATAAATAACATTTCTTCGAAATTCCGAAAGCCAGTTTTTTGTTTTTGGAATTATGCTTCGGATCTCAGAGATCACAAATCAGATTGAGAATCGCTAATATCCGAGATTTATTTCTGATAAATCTTGGAGAGAAGGTCACATGGCGCTTTTTCTGAAATTGGATATCTGACACTCCTCCGTCTGAAATCAGAAACCAGAGGTGTCAGCACGGCGAATATCAGTGAGATTGAGAAAGAGCATAAAATAGTTATAAATAATTTTTAGGTGGCAGGATAGTCAAGTTTGTGGTACAAACTCGACACCGCCCAGCCTCCGGCAGGGTCTTGGGTTCGCGCCTCCGGCACTCTTTAGCCGCGTGGCGGCCTCTGAGAGGAAAAGGAATGACACGCAGCGCCATTGTCAGGGTCCGTTTAAACCAGGATGAAAAGGCCGCTCTGACGGGCCTGTGCGATGAGGCGCGGACGGAAAGCGAAGTCGTTCGGTTGCTCCTGCGCGATTATGCGGGCCTGCCTCTTCCAGTCGCTGCCGTTGATGAACCTGCCCTCAAGCGAAACATGGACGAGTTGCGGCGCATCGGCGTCAATCTCAATCAGGCGGTTCGTGCTATGAACGAAGGCCGCGTCGGCTATGAGCCGCAATTGGCGGCTGCCCTCAGGACGCTGCTCGGCGGTGTATCGAGCTTGCGCGCCGATATCGACCGTCTTTTGAAGCTTGAGCCGGGACGCGAGCGGAGGGCGAAGAATGGCCTATGACTGGTCCGACGTTTTGTCCGATGTCACGCGCTATGCGGTAAGCAGCGGCCAAGGTGTAGCCGCCGACGATGACGAGGTGCGCCGGCGAGGATCGGCGCCGGCTCAAGTTTCGATCTCCCCCGTGCCGCGTTCGCTTGCGAAACCCAGCCAGAGTATGCGGGCGCTGAAAACATCAGCGCCAGTGCCAGGATCGACGATTGGGAACCTGCTGCAATTACCGTCTTCGAGATCTCAGGCCGGCATCATCGCACTGTTCACGTCCGTCAAGTCGGGTCCGGGATCCCTTGAGGACAACGAGCGCCGTCGCAGTGGTGGGGGAGGGGGATCCTCTGGTCGAGAGCGAACAGGCGGAACAGAAAAACAGTTGTCGGGTCGGAACTCTTCTCGCGCTCGAGACGAGGTGGCGAGCCGTGCTGCGATTGCCGCGGGTGCGCAGCCTGTTGTCATCAAAGTCACGTCAACGATCTCGAGCCGTGCCTCGGCTGCCAACCTCATCAACTATCTCGGGACGCGCGATGCTGAGGGGAAAAATGATCATGCCGGTAGAGTGGATATAGCGATCCGTGATGAGGATGGAATCGCTATTCAATCGGCGGATCAGCGTTCTGAGGTCTTGCGCGAATGGTCGAACGACTTCCGGCCCGCCTATGCGGTCGACGCCGTCACGACCCTCACTGTCGGCCTCGCGGGTGATGTCTCTGATGGCGTGCTTCAGGGGGCTTTGACTTCGGCTTTTGGTTCGAAACCCTTTCTCTATCATCGGGACGGACGCGAGGTGATGGTGTTTGGCGTCACGGAGTTTCCAGCAAGGAAACTGGCAGCGGCCCTAAAAGCTCGTGAGAGTGGCGATGGATCGGTTCACGCGGTCGCGAAGGCGGAAGCTGGCATAGCAGCGTCGCTTCTTTTGGAAGGTGTATCGGTGAGCGTTACGATCGAGGGTGCTGCAGCGTCGGAGACATCCGCGCGCTATTTCCTGGAAAAATTCCTTCGTACGCATCGTGACATCGTCAACAGTGTGGGGGAGCGGCTGGAAAACTCTGCGCCCGTCAAAAAACTGGCCAATGAAGTTTGGGAGCAATGGTCTCCCCATATCCGCACGGTAGAGCCGCGCAATGCGTTCCATGTCGTGTTTTCCGCCCGCGCGGGCACCGATGAGCCCGCCATGATCCGAGCTGTACGGGATTTCCTGTCCGAGCAGGTGCCGGGCCATCGCTGGATGACCGCGCATCACCCGGAAACCGGGCATGTTCACATCCACGCGATGATCGCAGCACGCGACGATCTCGGGAAGCCGCTGCGTTTGACGAAACCCGAGCTGTTTGAGTGGCGCGAGCGATTCGCAGCCAAGGCACGAGAACACGGCATCGCCATGGTGGCGACACGGCGGTCCGATCTAGCGGCGACCCGTTCGTTCAGCCAGGCTCAGGCCGGCGCGTATGAGCGCGGTCGTATCGATCCCCGGTATCTCAAGAACTCCACTGTCATACAGCGGGTCGAGAACAAGCGCGGCGGGACTATCGACCAAGCGACACTGGCTAACGACAAACTGGCACTGGCAGCGAAATGGCAGTCCACAGTTGCCGCCCTGAAAGCGACGGGGGCGAACGCGGACATCATTGCGGTAGCCGACAGATTTGCTGCAGTCGCTGAGCAGCGCGGTATGGCGGTCCAGCCAGGCGCGCCAAGGGGCTTTCTGCTTTTGAAGATCGATGTTGCGGAGATGCCTGACCATTCGACAGCGATTACGGCTGTCATGGCAGCGATCGGGGTAAGTAAGGATGGTGTCGTTGTTGGGAACAACACGATCGGCGTCCTGGCACCGACGCAGGCGGGTATCAGCCGGATCGAACGGGAACTGGCCAAACAGAACGATGAGTTCGGACCTGGCGCCGAGATCCAGGCCGTCATGCGAGATATCAAGGAGCGTCTGCTCGCGCATGGCCTTCAGGCTTCAGTTGAGATCGAAGCGGCAGGCTCGTCCCGCGATGGCAAGCCTACACCATGGTTGGCGACGAGGTTTGCAAAGATGTCGACTCTATCGCCGCGAAATGCGGCTGGATCGTCCTTCACAAACGAGTTGAACGGCCTTCTCACATCTCTTCAGCAACGAAAGGAACAGACTATGGCACTCTCCCTTGAACAATTCGACGAGCGCGTGGCGCGGGCGAACAAATCGATGGAGCGCTTGGAAACCGTCGTCGATAGCTCGGTCGAAAAACAGGCGGTTGAGGATATGCGCCGCGAGATCGGCGCGCTGTTCGCCGAGCAGCGCCAGCAGATCGAACTCGATCAGATGCGGCCGATCGCCACTTCGGGAGGTGCCACGTCCAATGCGTCGCCCGCACAGTCAGAGGCCCCCAGTGACACGAGGTCCAGGCAACCGAATGTCGATCCCGCTATCTTGGCCCAGCAGCAATCGATTGCACAGGGCCGCGCGGCGCGAAATGCGCGAGAACAATCGAGTGCAGAAAAGGCCAACCGGGAAGGCCAGCGCCAGCAGGTTCTGAAAGAAGTGAATCAGCAACGACAGAGCCAGAATGAGCGAGATGGTTGGGAGCGGTAGCGGTCCAGACCGGTCGCCAATATCGCTAGCGGGGCAGCCTAAAGGACGAGCGCCTTCGTAGACTTCAGAACTTGGCCCTCTTTTTCTCGGCACAGAAAATAGGGCTTACGGTTCCGACGGCCAATTTCGACGACCTTTTGCCGTCTGTGCCGATCGGCCGTGCCCTGTTTTATAGGGCACCGTGATGTTAACAAAAATTTTATGGGTGTATGCGACGTTTAAAAAGCGCGGAATGTATTTAGTACGCGCGTTTCCTACCTTTTACCGGCATCGCTCGACAGGTTCAGTCCAGCAAAAACCGTTGGACGATGTCGTGAGCAATTTTGCGTGGTCTCCGAGCCACCGCGTCGACGCAGCACCAGGAACTGCTTAATGTTGCGAGGTTTGGGGTTCACCGACGCCGCCGCAAAGGAAGCTGCTGCACAGCCGATCTTGGTCATAACGACATGCGCTCTTGAAACACGTCCATGAGCTCAAGAGCCTCATGTAGGATCGCACCAGATCGCGCCGAGTCATCAGCCGCTAGCTTCTCATGCTCGCGATCGATCCTTTGACTAAGGGCGTCCATCTGACGGGCCGTGTCATCGTGAACCGCCGACGACACCAAGGCCATATAATGCAGGTTGCCATCGATTTCGGTTAGCATCTGGTCGCGTTCCTCAACCGTCAGCGTGGAAAATGGCTTCTCGACGTTCGGCACAATTCCGCCTGGGGCATTACCCCTTGCGACATACGCAAAACCTCACAAACACCAGCGATGCGACTCAAGACCGATCCGGAAAAAGGTTCCGGCTGATTTCGGAACTTCCTGAATCGTCGCCCGTTTGGCTCGTGCAAAATAGGAGGGAATATCATGTCCAATAACAAACAGGATCGCGCCAAGGTAGCGGGCGGGCAGGATCATGAAGTGCGTTACGAGGCCGAAAAACAAGGCGTTTCGAAAGCTATGGTGAAAGACACCGTGAATGAAATCGGCAATTCCCGGGAAAAGGTCGAAGCGGAGATCGAGCGTAAACGTTGATTTAAAACTGAATCGGTTGTGGGTTTTCGCCTTCACCCTCTATTCCTTGAGATCGAAGGGGGCACCCTTGGCCGACGAAAACCAAGAGATCAACAGGCGCACCGTCGCTTTCCGTCAACAGCAGAGCGAAGCAAGGGAAGCGGCGTTCCAAGATATAGTGGATAAGGAGCGGCGGGCGCGGGAACGAAAAACAGCCTTATTGAGGGAGCGCAGAGAAGCTTTGGTGCGATCAGGCGAATAGGCTCGGAGGCATTTGCCGTTCAAAAGGTCTCATTTAGAGCCTTGCGAAGCATTTCCAAATGCCATGACAGCGCCGATCGTTGATCGTAAGGCGGAAGATCATTGCTCCCCCCGTTTTTGGGAGGATTTAACGGCACGACAGTTTTCGGTACCTCCGGCGTGGGCGTCTTGGTTCTCATGCAGATATCCCTAATTTAGGCAAGCCTGTATGGGATATCATATTCCGTAGCAAGTCACTTGCGCGGCATCAGTGGCGACAAATTGCCGCCCTTAGAGAGAAAGCGGCAGGAGCCATCGCACCAGTTCGAGGCATTCCAGACGCTAAGGTTTAAGCGGCTCGATTATAAGAAACAGCGCGTCAGAATCACGAACACCAGTGCGCAGCCACTCCAAAACTTCCATCTCCACGATTTCACCAGCTCTTTGCGTATCGTGGGAGAGGCCGTGTTTCTTCGCCCACCGTCCTACGACTTCGGCTAAAATTGCCTTGTCATCGTCGGTCATTCGCTTCTTGAATGCGGCGGCATCAGGCACTGATATTGGCCTCTCATTCTACAGAGTTTGATTTTGTGAAAAATGTACCAATGTGTCCAAAAATTCAAACGGTTATTTCATCACGTAGGAGCGAGAACCTATGTGCGGACGCTTTACCCACCACTTGCCATGGTCCGAGATCGTCGGCATGTATCGGTTGACGCTGGACAGGGATCGAGGCCGAAACACCCAGCCCCGCTATAATATCGCGCCTACCCAAAACGTATTGTTCGTCCACCACGACAAGGACCACAATCAGACAGTAGAGGAAGGGCGTTGGTGGCTGGTGCCGCATTGGTCAAAGGAGTTGCCAAATACGACCCTGTTCAACGCGAGGAGCGAAACAGCGCCCACCACGCCTGCTTTTCGGGACGCATTCAAGTCCCGACGTTGTCTTATTCCAGCCGACGGCTTCTATGAATGGACCGTCAGCCAGGACGACGGCAAAAAAGACCCGTGGTTGATCACCCAGCCGGGGGAGGCTCCGTTCTCTTGCGGGCCTATGGGGGCATACCGTGGCGTTGGGCGTGACAAGTTGCACGATCTTCACCGCAGCAGCCGAAGAACCGATGACACAGCTTCACAGCCGCCAGCCCGTAATCCTTGATCCGGCTTACTATGACGAATGGCTTTCGACGGACACGACTGCCCCGCAAGCATCGGCGCTTTTAAAGCACCGCATCGACGGCCAGTTGCAGTTCCACCGCGTCTCCCGCGATGTCAACTCATCACGGTTTCAGGATGTCACGGACATCAATCCGCTTTGATGTATCGACCCATCCGTTTTCCCTGCAAAATTCCTCTCCCGCCGCAATGGCATTTTCTTGAGAGGCAAACGGCCCTTTCAGGATCGTCATTTTACCGCGAAAGCTAACCACGCATGTCCGCGTGATAAGATCGTAAATGATTGTCATCTCGGATTCATACATTAGACGGCTCCCCGTTTCAGGGAGAGCTAACCCCTTAGGCGCAGCATCCGTTCCACAAGGCGATCCTGGCTAACTCTATACCGAGCCTAAAATTGTTCGTTCCGCTTAAAGCAGGACAACGCGTCTTTGAGTTGATTCGAATTCATATTGACTCGCCTTATAACGAGAACATAATAGGAACATATGCCTACCCTCAAGGGCGTGTCCACATTCATTGCATGATCGGTCTAGCCAATGTCTGACGTTATTGATACCATCGACATTGTTTATTTCGCAGAGAGCTTGCGGCCCATGGAGGACGCGCCACAGCCCGAACTTGTAGCCGAGATCGGATGGCGAGCCGAACTTTACGCCTTCAATTTCCATACCGCCCATATCATGGAAACCACCGAAATCCCGACATCATCGTGGATCGAGGTAGCTTATAGCCACCAGCTAGGCGGCTGCTATGTCGTTTGGTTTTCCGGCGTTTCTGGCCTTGAGGCTCCCGATTTCTGCACTTACGGCTGGCTAGAATGTCCCGATTTGACGGCCGATTTCGATAACGCCTTTTTCCGAAAAACCCTCCTGCAGGACGCGCCGCTGATCGGCTATCACATGGACGTAGCCGCTTACCTCGACGCCCGCAGCTCAAGCGGTCAGCCGTCATGATCGAGGCAGTCTCCATCGACTATATTTCACGCGAGATTATGACCGCGGGACTTCGAATTTCGGCAGGGTTTCCATCGCCAGCAGGCGACGACCTGGAAGACCCTATCGACCTGATCGGCTGGATGGTGCGCCATGAGACGGCCACGTTTTGGTATCGTGTCAGCGGCAGTTCCTTGAACCGCGCGGGCATCTTGGACGGCGATTTCGTTGCCATCGACAGATCAGGTAAAGTGCTGCCAGGTCGAACCGTTCTTGCGCTTCACAATGGCGATATGACGCTCAAAGTTCTGACCCGCCGCGACGGCCGACTCTGGCTTGAGGCCCGATCCGACGAGCATTATCCGCCCTTGCCAGTGCTTGAAAGCACGGAAATTTGTGGTGTCGTCGCCGGTATTGCTCGCCGTTATCCCGTCGAATAGGCCATGGAAAAGCCCATAGCCTTGATCGATTGCAACAATTTCTACGTCAGTTGCGAGCGACTTTTTGACCCTCGCTTGCGCGGAAAGCCTGTTGTCGTCTTGAGTAACAATGACGGTTGCGCCGTCGCTAGATCAGACGAGGCGAAAGCTCTTGGCATCAAAATGGGCGAGCCAGCCCACCTTTTCAAAGACAAGACCAAGGAACACGGAATCCGTCTGTTTTCCTCGAATTACACCCTTTACGGCGACATCAGCCGTAGGGTAGCCGCGACCATTTCGGACTTTTCCCCGCGCACCGAAATCTACTCGATCGACGAGACGTTTGTTGACCTCTCCGGATTCGGCGGGCGGATGCTTTCCCATGCGGCAGACATGCGGGCCACAGTCAGACAAAATACTGGAATAGCGACTTGCATTGGCATCGCAGGAACCAAGACCCTTGCCAAGTTCGCCAACTTTCTTGCGAAGAAAAACCCGGTTTTCAATGGCGTTTGCGACCTCACTCAAGGGGAGATCGCAGCTTTTGCAATGGCCCGCACCGATGTTAGCGAGGTGTGGGGCGTGGGATCGAGGACCACCGCAAAGCTACGAGAAGTCGGCATAAATACCGTGGCGCAGTTGCGAGACATGCCATTGCCGTATGCCCGCCAGGTCGGGACCGTCGTGCTTGAGCGCACGGTTGCGGAACTCCGCGGCATCCCTTGCATCGAGCTCCAAGACGTGGAGCCGACCCGAAAGGGAATGGCCGTGACCCGATCTGCAGGAACGCCGATGACGAGCCTTGCGGTTATGCAGCAGGCAATCACCGCTCATGCCACCCGAGCTGCCGAAAAGCTGCGCCATCATGGGCTTGTTGCTAGTCAGATGACCGTATTTTTTCATACCAACCCGCATAATGGATCGGCCCGCGATAGCGCATCGAGGACGGGCAAAATGTCGCCGCCGTCGAATGCTACAATGGCGCTCGTCTCTACTGCCCTCGCTTGCGCAGCGCGGGCGTGGAAAGGCGATCATGTGGGCAATGGGTTTGCCTATACCAAGTCCGGCGTAATCCTCGACGACTTGATTCAGCAGGAATCGGCTCCCGTCGATTTGTTCGCGTTTGAGAACGCCAACGCCACCAGGTTGTCGGCCGCTATGGATGCGGTGAACGACAAGTGGGGCAAGAAGACCCTCATTCTCGCCAGCGAAGGCTTCAAGCGGCCTTTTGAAACCAAAGCCAACATGAGATCGCCGCGATACACGACACGGCTTTCAGACCTTCCAGTTGTTCGGGCGTGATCGTGGCTAGCTATCGCGACGATAGGGCCGCAATAAGACATTTGCCAGCTTTGCCCGGAAAAGCTTATCTGGGCTGACCTGCCGCTCAATTATTTTATGAAGGTGTGGGCGTACGAAAACGCTGACGATACTCGGCGGGCGTAAGCCCGATAATGCGGGTGAAGATTTTGCGGAAGGACCCTGGGTCACTGTAGTGGACTTTCCAAGCGATGGCCTCCAGCGGCTCGCGAGAGGACTGGAGGAGTTCACGGGCCCTCTCAATACGCAGTCGTTGAATATACGCACCTGCAGTATAACCAGTAGCTTTCTTGAACCTGCGCATAAAGGTTCGCGGATCAAGCCCGGCACGGTCTGCTAAGGCGGCTAGTCCCATCTCCTTTCCCCCGATTTCCTGAAGCCAATGTTGAACCTTCAGAACTGCATCGTCACCATGGTTGAGACGAGGGACAAACACGCGGTAGTAGCTCTGTTCTCTTCCTGGCGGGTCCACAAGGAAAGTCCTCGCAGTCTCCAGCATGGTCGCTGTTCCCAGGAACCGCTCGATCAGGATCAGGCTGAGGTCAATCCAGGCCATGACGCCGCCAGCCGTCAGTATGTCGCCATCATCAATGATCAGGCGGTCGGTGTTCACTCTAACGTCGGGAAATCGGGACGCCATTTGCTCCTCGTAGGACCAGTGGGTAGTCACTGCTCGGCCCGAAAGCAGGCCCGTATGTCCCAGCAAAAATGCGCCCTTGCAGATAGAGCAAAGTCTTGCTCCTTGGGAATGTTCAGACCGAAGCCAAACAGCATACTCCCGCGCTTTAGAGTCCGGCAACGGATCGCCCAAACCCGGAGGGATCACAATCACCGTTGGATGATCGTAGCGCCGTGCGGGGCCAGATGAGAAAACTCGCGTCGGCGCATCATTCCCGGGTTCCCGCGCCCAATGGCTCACATGAAGCAGAGACTCGATTGCGCCATGCTTCCTGGCAATGCGGTCGGCTGCGGTCAGAAAGTCGGTCATACCCAGGACAGCCGCAGCTTGAGCGCCTTGGTAGGTGAGAATTCCAATTTCAGTAGCGTTTACCAGTTTGTCCATATCGCCCGCATTTTTGTCACTTACGCCACTCCCATTGGTGGGCACACGACCGGTAAAAGCAAGAACACACAATGGAAAGGATGTCTTATGAGCAGGCGAGCAATTATTATTGTTGATCTACAGAAAGATTATCTGGCGACAGGGCGGTATCCTCTGGTGGGGATGGATGAAACGCTGGAGAACGCAGCGCGGGTCGTTGAAGAGGCTCGCCGCGCCGGTGAACTCGTCATCAATGTCCGCCACGAAAGTCCAGCCGACGGCCGCTTCTTCGCCACGGGTACGGAGGGAGCTGAAATCATCTCAAGCATGGCCCCACAGGAAGGGGAAGCAATTATCACCAAGCGGTACCCCAATTCATTCCGTGAAACCGAGCTTGCGGGCATACTGTCTTCCGCTGGTGTTGAGGAGGTGACGGTCATTGGGGCGATGAGCCATATGTGCATTGATGCTACTGCCCGAGCCGCCTCCGACCTCGGCTTTAAAGCCACAGTGGTTGAAGATGCCTGTGCTACGCGTGACCTGGAGTTCAAGGGCGAAGTTGTATCAGCGGACAAAGTCCATGCCGCGTACATGTCTGCGCTGGCCTTCGGATATGGAAGGGTGGTTTCGACGGCAGAATACCTGACGAAGTGATCGATCATGTGCTGACGGCGGTTTATTGCGCGTCAGCTCATGATGTCAGCTTAGGGCCCCATTACGCCAATTGCGGCCGGCGCAAAAACCTGTCCCGCGATATCGGCGTTTTGCGACTCGCCATGGCTAGGGTACTTTACCCGCAGATGCGGACCGATTTGGGTTCCGTACGGGAGATGTAGCATGTTCACCCACGTCATGATTGGTAGCAACGACCTGGAGCGGGCCAGAGGTTTCTACGACGCCACATTTACTGCATTGGGAGGCAAGCCCGGCGAGGTGGATGCGCGAGGCAGGCTGGTCTACGTCCACGAGGGCAGTCGGCTGATGGTCACGACGCCGATCGACGGTCAG
>Ga0247730_1000273_pt1 | contig 45183 bp, 38 predicted proteins | sample UWRJL073202C2_FD_180959 | JGI IMG/M metagenome (GOLD analysis project Ga0247730, IMG submission 180959) | Plant litter microbial communities from Arlington Agricultural Research Station in Wisconsin, United States - UWRJ-L073-202C-2 | ecosystem: Environmental > Terrestrial > Plant litter >... | reverse complement strand
ACGCCGTGCAGTCCATGGCGCTCAACACCAACCGTACGCAGTCGACGCTTGAACTGGCGCGCTCTGCTGGCGACGCACTGGAGCAGATCACCGAAGCCATTTCGCAGATCAACGAACGCAACCTGGTTATCGCCAGTGCGTCAGAGGAGCAGGCTCAGGTTTCCAGGGAAGTGGACCGCAATCTGGTCAACATCCGCGACCTGGCAACCCAATCGGCTGCCGGCGCCAACCAGACCAGCGCGGCCAGCCATGAGTTGTCACGGCTGGCAGTGGACCTGAACGCAATGGTGGCGCGCTTCGTGGTTTGACCTGACGTAAACGCAGTCATCCGGCAGGGGCGAATTTGTTCGCGAGGCAATATTTCTCATTATGCAGGACCAATGCCTAGCCAACACGTTGGCTCCAGTTACCCGGATGCCGCCATGAAGCGATGTTAGCATTGATGCCATTACGCCGAGCCACCACTGAAACGCTTTGCCCTGGCACAAGACTCTCGCGAACCATGGCCAGTTTTTGCTCCGGCCCCCTCCGGCGCCTTCGCCCCTGGCCCAAAAGCGCCCCACTCTTATCGTTGCTGTTAGTCATAAACATAACCGTTTGTCTGCCCTTATCGTAAGGGGGAAACGGTGTCCTGTCTTTGATGGGGCTCGTTCAGCCAGCAACAGCTGCCCCCTTTCCTGAAAACAGACTCCTCAGACCTGTCTAAGTGACTTCGCAGGACGCTCATACTGGGCCCAGGGGCGGCGGGGAGTCTAGAAGTGTTCTGCTCCGAGCCATACAACTGCGTCCTTCCACCCGCCTGGCGTCGCGAACCTCTCGTTCCGAAGACTGTAAGCTGGCAGCAGACGACCATGCACTGTGCCGAGCCACTGCGACAGCCTGTCGTCTTCCCGGGCGCTCACGCCTTCGGTGAACTCCACCTGGCGGATGCCGAACGCCTCGGCGGTGTCATTAACAATCCGGTAGGGGATGCGTTGGCCTCCGCCTGCAGTGCTTTCGGCAAGGCGCATCAATGTGCGCAGATTGGTGCCGTCCTTGAAGGGGATCTGCAGCGCGCCCGTTAGCGGCTTGGGCTTGAAACCTTTGTGCGATGTCTCCGTGCCGCTGGTTTGACGGACATGCTTCGCTTTCGATCTTGAAGTTGCCGGTGACCTTCATCCGTTTGCCGATGATCTGTTCACCGCTGAGCAGCAGTGTCATAGGCCACACCAATGGAGCTGGGAGTACCGGGTGTGGGTCCACATGCGGATCATCCCATTGAGTATTGATATCCAGAGGACCGCTGCTGAACGCCATGGGTAGCCCCTAAAAGCTCTTCTGAACGAGATTAACATCGCTGTTTTCGCCCTCCAGCACCCCAAATGAGCTCCAGCTGGAAATAACTGTTGAATTCATGACCAGCGACACGAATCCGATGGCCTGCTTAGAGGATTCTGAATGAGTCCCCCCTACAGGACGTGCTCAACCATGCCCCATACCCAAACGCCCTTCGGTGTTCTGCGAATTGTCGATGCCTGCGAGCTGCTGCAACCTTCCGCGGACTTATTGGATAGCCAGGTTCTGGCTTATTCCCGACGGTGGCAGGTGGTCGGGATCTTTTTGCGCTGCACCACCTGCGGCCATTCGCAAAAGGCCAGCGATAACGCTCAGCCTTTTTCCCATGGCCCGGACTGTCAAAGTGCGACCGAGGCCGGAGAATTTCCCTGGCGCGAGCTGGCCGCTATTTTGGAGAATTTACCCACTTAGGGAGCGACGATGCCCCCCCCCCCGGGGAGACAAGAGGACACGCTGCTCGCCGTGCTTAAGACCGAAGCGGTACGCGAAGTGCTGGGTAAACCTGCTGCACGACAAATGGGGCCGGGCGGTGCGCCTGGGTGGCGCTGACGCGATGGGACTGGTGCATGCGGTTGAACCGGTCTAAAACCATGCACTATGTGGTTCAAATCCTGAAACCTTTCAACGGTCTATCCTTCACGACTTGATACCACTTAATCAGGGCGCTGACGTATGAACTCTCTCTGGATCGCGCTGGCCATTTTCGGATGCCTGGGTTCTGCCTCGCTTCTCATGATGTATTGGTATCCTAAACTGGCCGTCCACCACAGAGATGACGACACCAACACTGTCGTGCGCCTAGTGGCCAACATTTTTGTGGTCATGACGTCTCTGGTCTTTGGTCTGATGATTAATTCTGCCAAGAACACCTTCGAGTCCATTGATGCGAGCTTCCATGCTTATGCGACGAGCCTGATCATTTTTGACCGGACTCTGCGTGGCTACGGGGATGAGACACAGAACACGCGGAGCCGTCTGGTGACCTATCTTGAACGGGCTATCGAGAACCCATATCGAGGTGATGAGGCACTGCAGCATCACAATAGCCAGGCGGCTCAATACCTGGATAATATCGGGGAGTCATTAACCGGTATAACCCCCCCGGATCGCTTCCATGAAACGATGTTTCAGGATATCCGTCAGCAATACCATTCGCTCATCGAGCAGCGCTGGAGGATAGTCGAGCAGTCTGAAGGGGCGATACCGGGACCACTGATTGGGATGCTGGTCGCGTGGTTAACACTCATCTTTGCTAGTTTTGGATACCGTGCTCCGTGGAACCCGATGGTAATTGGAATGTTCATCGTCTCGTCATTCCTCATCGCGGCTTCCGTCTATTTGGTCTTGGACATGGATGTTCCATTTCATGGCCCGATCCAGATATCTGACGAGCCCCTGCGCAGGGCGCTCGCCGTCATGCTGCTCTAGTCGGTTCGTTGGACACTTGCTTGCAAAGTGACCGCTTCCGGCCGAGAGTGCGTAAAAACGCCTTCTGCCCCCCCCCCCGGTGGATCTAGAGAATTAAAACTGTGGCACCTAGGTCCCAGTTTTCGCGGCCTTCAGACCCATGATGAGAAAAGGCAAAACTGTCGCAAATGCTCCAAACGCTGATATTGACTTAACCGCTAGAGAATTAAAGCTGTCGCAACCAGCAAACACGCTCATTTTCGAGTAGCTCACGGCTACACTTTGCACCACTCTGATCGCTTCCAGCGCGCCACGGCATCGCCATCTGATCGGGAGTCACAGATTTGATGTCATCCTTTCAAGCCTTTGCTAGATGAGCCGTGTTCAGCGGTCGTCCATACATTTCCCTTGGATGGAGTTGAGCTTTTCGACTTCATGGATTATTTCGCAAAAAACATCACTCAAAACAGGATCAAAATGGCTGCCGGCATTCTCTTTAATGTAAGTAGTCGCGGCCTCGATATCCCACGCTGGTTTGTAGGGGCGGACCATCCGCAAGGCGTCAAAGACATCGCAGAGGGCCACAATTCTTGCGCTCAAGGGAATATCTTCCCCCTTCAGACCAGACGGATAGCCAGTACCGTCCCATTTCTCGTGATGCCCCAGAGAGATTTCTGCGGCCATATCGGTTAACCCCGAGCCTAGAGGATCGTGGAGGATTGCGTAACCTATTCGGGGGTGGGTCTGCATCTGAGCACGTTCTTCGTCAGTCAATGGACCAGCTTTTTGCAGAATGCTGTCCGCTACACCGATCTTGCCTACATCGTGCATGGGTGCTGCCTGTCTGATGAGATCGCACCAGCTTGCTGGCATACCGATTTTTCGGGCCAGCAGCGCCGCTGACTGCCCGATGCGGTCGATGTGGTCGCCGGTGTCATTGTCTCTATAGCTTGCGGCACGGCTCAGACTGCGCAGCATCGCGCGGTAGCTCTCCTGGAGCTGAGCCGTGCGTTGCTCCACCTTGACTTCCAGTTCTTGCTTGGCAAGCTGTAACAGGCGGCTGCTTTGCGCCAGCAGCAGACAGCAACGAACTCTCAACAGGACCTCAGGCATATCTATGGGCTTGCAGATGTAATCGTTAGCGCCTTTTTCAAGACCAATACGCCGACTATGCGGGTCATCTAGGGCGGTGATGATAATGATCGACGAGGCGGTACGGTCCCTGGCCTGTAAGGCGTCGAGAATATCGAAGCCATTGGGCGCAGGCATGTCGAGATCCAGCAGCAGCAAGTCCCAATCGTGGTTGCGACACCACTCCAGACCTTCGGCAGAGTTTGAGAAGGTTTGAATGTGCTGTAGGTTGAAGGCCCGAAGGCAGGACTCCAGGAGGAGGATGTTTGTGGCTACATCGTCGATGATGACGATAACTGCATCGCCTCTGATGGTTGAGAACATCTTTTTCTCCTTCCGCGACTTCTGTGCGAAACAGGTCTTTGCGATTTTGCCGACAAGGGTTGCTTAATTCCTTACATTTTCGGGCTAGCCTTCGGCAGATCTATCCAGAACCGACTTCCTGTTTCGACCTTGCTGTTTACCCCCATCTTGCCTCCCATGAGTTCCGCCAACTCCCTGCACAATGCGAGGCCGATCCCGGTCCCCTGGATTTTCGAGTTCTCTTTACCCAAGCGTTGAAATGGCTGGAATAGTTGTTCCTGCAAATCAGGATCTATGCCTTGTCCATTGTCCTCGACAAAAAGACGGACAACCTGATGATCCTCATCAACTTCAGCCCCCATGACGATAGACCCATTAGCCCGATTGTATTTAGCTGCGTTCGTTAACAAGTTGGTAAGCACCTGCTTGGTACGTCTACCGTCGGCCATGACGAGACACGGCTGCGGCAGTGGTTGTATCTTCAGTGATAGACCTAGAACGACGATCTGCGGTGTGATCATAGCGAGGCATTCTTGAAACAATGTCTGGACATCAACGGGTTTGAGCGTGAGACGTGGCGCTTCAGCTTGCAGGCTTGACCATTCCAGCAGGTCCTCGACAAGATGCTGGAGGTGTCTACTGGCGTTCATGATTTCCTGGGTATACGCATGTGCTTGTGCTGGGCTTACGTCGGGGTGCAGCTGACTGAGTTGGGCGAACCCGAGAATCGCATTCAGTGGCGTTTTGAGTTCGTGACTCATGCTGGAGATAAAGCGCGATTTCGTCTGGCTTGCTGCTTGGGCCTCGATGGTTTTTTCACGTAAATCTTGCTCAACCTGCTTGAGGTTATCGATGTCGACGCACGTGCCGACAACCGTGGGGCTTCGAGTAGTCGGGATGCTCAAAGTACTCGCGCGACAAAGCAGCCAGATCAGTTCTCCCTGCCGGTCAGGCAGGCGGAATTCAACTTCGGCTACGCAGGCATCATTGGCCTGGACGGCTTCGAGCAAACGCAAGAAGCCCTGCCGATCCTCCTCCGGCATGAGTCCCAGCAGGAACTTGGGCGAGACGTTTTTTGCTGGCAGCCCAAAACGTGTACAGAGAGGCCCCTTGAACATAAAGGTGTCCGATTGGCGGGCGTATTCCCACATGCCTTCGGTGACGTTTTCCAGCACGATTTGCAGTCGTTGCTGGGCTGCTCTTTGACGAGCGTCCGCTACGGCCAGTTGCCAGCCCATCTCCAGGGTTTGCTTGGATATGGTGTTCAATTCTTTGATACTTGAGCGAGGGGCCTGTGGAGCCCAATTGCCTTGACCAATTTCGCGCATCATGTCCGCTAGGCCGACCATGGGGACGCTGAGTTGGTGGCTCAGATTACGCGAGCTCATCCATAGCCAGGCAAAAAAAACCGCATAGAAAGCCAGCAGCCCAGCGACCATCAAATACCCAATATATTGGAAGTGTCTTGCCTGATGCTGGATCTCCTGCATGACAACATGCTCCTCAACCACTGCCAGCAGGTTCCACTCCGCCGACTCGATCATGCTCCAGGCGATCAGGTGTGCACGCTTATCCAGCACTACAGAAATCAGCCCGTCTGGCTGGCGGTTTAGCGCCATATCAAGAGCGCGAAGATCCGAATGGGATGTAAGAGCAAATTCTGAAGGTTCGAGGTGTTCGTGCCTCATGTTTATGTAGCCGGTATGGCTTTCTCGCCGCGAGACGCCAAATTCGCTTTCGGCCTCGGCTGGCAAAGCCATGATGGTGTGCTCCTTGCTCACCAGCGTCAGGTAGCCAGCCCAAGGGACATGGAGCTTGGAAATCTTTTGGAGAATGGCATCCACCGTGACGTCGATACCCACCACGCCCTTGAGGGTGTCACCGCCATAGACCGGTGTCACTACGGACATCATCCAGCCCTTGCCCGCCGGATCCAGATAGACATCTGTCCATACCGGTCGACGAAGGGGGTTACGTTTCGTGTCTGCCAGATAGTAGAAGTTGAACAGCGGTATGTTCATGTCATGAGGGTACTGGGTCAGGGTGTCGATCCAGGGGTAAATGCGGTTGTAACTGTCGGCACTGTTGAAGTACACACTGGTAATCAGCGGATTGCCTTCCTTGAGGGCCTTCAGCATGAAGTCCACACGGCCGAGGCGAGAAACCATGTCCAGATCCTGCCGGTCCAGAGACGTGATATTGGAATAAAACGACGCCGCGCCTCCATCATTGACATCGCTATAGCGTACGCCGTCCGGACTGGTGGCCAGTGTGGCAGCCTCGTAGGGCAGATTTTCGGCAAGCTCCGTTTCCACGGTGCTGGCCAGTAGCTGAGACAACGAGCTGATCTGCTCTAGCTCACTATTAACAATGTCCGCATTCTGTTTTACCGAAGCTTGCAGCTCTCGAGTGGCATTTTGATGTAGGTAGTCGCTCTGCGAATCGAGAATTGATTGATTGGCCAGAAAGTAAGCAGCCAGCAAGGCGAGCTCGACCACGACCAGGGGCACTAGGCTGGTTCGCAAAAAAGCCCGCCAAATCCAGTGCCGGAACTCAATGCTGGGCTTGACCCGGCTCATGGTGTGCTCCCTGCCGTTCGAGCAGATAATATTATTGTGCCATCATTCTTGGGCTGACTTCTCAGAATGTCCAGCTCATTGAAGAAAAGCGGATCACATTTGTTGTGCGACTGATCACGCAGAACTATTGATGTGGATGGGTAACCTGAACGCGGAAGAACGGCTGGGGACTTTTCTGCTCAATTTGTCCGTGCGCATGCAGCGCCGTGGATACTCGCCCCACGCCTTTGTTCTTCGCATGACTCGGGAGGACATTGCCGCCTATCTCGGCCTGCGCCTGGAAACGGCATGTCGTGCCATCGCGTACCTGAGGGACAACAGTATCGTGCGCATTTCCGGATGCGCCGTCGAGATCGTCAGCCAGGATCGCCTCAAGGCACTGGTCGCCGGTTGCAGCCCGCCTCGCAAAGTCCGTTCGGCACGGGCGCGCTCTGGCTAACTCGAGCTGATGGGCGAACAGATCAGGAAATCCCTTTTGAACGCCCCCTGTCACCACCGCACGTCGGAACAGCTGCCGGCCATGGCCGAGGTCTGATGCATATCAAGTTCTCGAGGCGTTACAGCGGCAGGATCAGGATTCCAAGGCAAGCCACACCTACGCGGGCTACGCCGTGCTCAATCGAAAAGGACTCCTGTCATGTTCGAACAACCACGTTTCATGCTGATAGCCTCGTCACAGATGGAAAGTAACGCGGTATTTGACAGAGCCGCCGCGTTGGCAAAAGCGCATGGCGCTGCGCTGCATATCGTTGCGTTCGACTACCTCGAGGGGTTGGTAACGGCCAACCTCGTAAGCGATGATGTTCGCGAGGCGCTACTGGCAAGCTATGTCGAGCGCCACCGTAGCTGGCTGGAAGACCAAGCCGGGCCGCTCCGAGAGTTGGGGGTGACGATAACCACAGAGGTCATCTGGGTAGATGAGCCGTTGGACGAGATCCTGATCCACCTCAGGGAGCAGCCCATGGACGCGCTGATCAAAGGTCTGGAACACCACTCTAGGCTGTCGCGGATGATCTTCACGCCACTCGATATTCACCTGTTGCGCGAATGCCCGACGCCGCTGCATTTCGTCAGTCATGTCAAGCATGCCTTACCGCGCCGGATATTGGCGGCTGTGGACCCCTTCCACCGCGATGGCCAGTATCAGGATTTCAATGATCGCATCCTCCACGAAGCTGTGAAATTGGCGACGGCCTGCGACGCCAGCGTCGACGTCATTTACGCACATGATTTGTCTTCGATCAGCGCAGCAGAGTTTGGCTTCGACGACGGTTTGGCATTCTTCTCGTCGAAGGTCGCAAAGACCTTATTCGACGCGCAGGGTGAAGCTTTCAATAAGCTAGCCGACCGCAACGGCATTCCGCCCGAACAACGCCATATGATCATGGGTGCACCGGCCGACGTCTTGTCCGCCTATGTATCGGCCCACGACATCGACGTCATGGTCATGGGTCGCGTCGGACATCGTATGCCAGGCCGTCTGGTTGGCAGCACAGTAGAGAGCCTGCTGTACAAAATGCCCTGCAGCGTTTGGGTGATAGCGCCGGAACTGTTGGACTGACCGGGACGGTCGCTGGCTGGGCGATCATGTCCAGCCGATGGTGGCCTATTCAAGACGGGACCGGGCCTGCCCGCCCAGCCATGCCTGGATAAGTTTAGTCAGTTCAACGACAACAACGGGCGCCACTGCGCAGCCGAGTATTACTCCCCAATCCCTTGCTTCAAGGAGCGTCGTGCCGAGTACCAGGCGCAAATATGGCGTATACACGGTCATCAGTTGTAATGCCACGCAAGCAGCCGTGGCGGCCCATAGCCATTTGTTGGTGAACAGGCGCCTGGTCAAGGCCGAGCTGCGCATCGATCGTGCGTTGAATGCATGGAATATCTGAACGAACGCGAGAGTCATGAAAGCCATGGTGACCGCATGCTCAACCTCTTCGGAGTACCAACGAAGCCCAACGTAGAAAGCCATCAGCGTCGCAAGCGCGAGCAACAAGCCCTGCCACGCAATGAGCAACATGAGCTGAGGCGTCAGCAACGCTGAATCCGGGGCCCTGGGCCGACGCTGCATGACCCCCGGCGCCGAGGGTTCCAGCGCCAGGGCCAAAGCAGGGAAGATATCGGTGATCATGTTCAACCAGAGGATCTGCAGGGCCGCCAACGGCAGCGGCCAGCCGAACATGATTGCCAGAAATACCGTCAACAGCTCGGCGAGATTGCATGACAGCAGATAGTGGACGAAATGAATGATATTGGCATAAAGCACCCTGCCCTGTTCGACAGCCTTAACGATGGTCGCAAAGTTGTCGTCGGTGATAACCATGTCAGCGCTTTGCCTGGCCACGTCGGTTCCGCTGAGCCCCATGGCAATACCGATATCGGCCTGTCGCAAGGCCGGAGCGTCATTGACACCGTCGCCGGTCATGGCAACCACGTGCCCGAGTTGCTGAAAGGCGCTAACGATCTGCAATTTATGCGCGGGTTCTGCGCGGGCAAAGACTGCCGTTTGGGACAGCAGTCTCTCGAAGCTCTCAGGGTCAGGCTGCATGAGCACCTGAGCATGGACAGTTTCCAACGTGCTGCCATCTGCATTGCGATCAATCCCTAACCGACCGGCGATGACCCGCGCAGTCGCTACCTGGTCGCCGGTAATCATGACCGTTGCTATCCCGGCTTCGCGGCACAGGGCAATGGCTGTACATGCTTCCTCGCGCAGCGGATCGATCATACCGACCAGCCCGGCAAACACCCAATGCCCGTCCGCTTCGAAGCGCCGATCGGGGGTGGCTTTTTCTCGGTAGGAAAAGCCGAGAACTCGCAGTGCCTTGCCTGCCAAGCGAGCATTGGCGTCTTGCCACCACTGGCGGCGCTCGGCAGTCAGCGCCCTGCTGCCGTCATGCCACGTTTCGTATTCGCTCAGTTCCAGAATCCGTAATGGCGCCCCTTTTGCGCACTCGACAGCGCGAAGATCCGCCGGACAGTGCTCGGTTATCATCCATTTTGTCTCAGTCGAGAACGGAACCTCAGCAACCCGCGGATACCGGGCTTTCAGAGTAGTAGGATCAATCCCGGCTTTTTCTGCGGCTACAATCAATGCCGCCTCGGTGGGATCGCCCAGTACAACGTCCTGATCGGCGGCATGCATAACCTTGGCGTCGTTGCACAGAGCGCCAACGCGCAAAAGACTGATAACCAATTCGTCCGCCCGCACATCGAGGCCACCCTCAGGCCCGAAAAAGCCTCCCTCAACCTTGTAGCCACTGCCGGTGACGCTCAAACTTTGGTCGCCGACTACAAGCATTTCTACGGTCATTTCGTTGCGGGTAAGTGTGCCCGTTTTGTCGGTGCAAATAACGGTCGCAGACCCGAGCGTTTCCACCGCCGCCAGGTTGCGGATCAAGGCCCCCTTTTTGGCCATACGTTGCATTCCGATAGCTAAAGTCATGGTGGAAACAGCGAGCAAGCCTTCGGGAACCGCCGCTATTGCCAGTGACAAAGCGATCTGCAGCATCTGCATAAATGGCATTGCGCGAAGTGTCCCAGCGACAACCATCACTACGCACAATACCGCGACGATACCGGCCAGGGCGGCACCCAGGCGCTGCAGCCGTTGGTCCAGGGGGCTACTACGCTTGCTGGTCTGGTCGATCATTCGGCCGATTTTGCCAAGTTCGGTTCTGGAACCGGTTGCCGTCACCAGCATCCTGCCATGTCCACTGATGACGAGTGTTTCCATGAAGCCCATGTTGATTCGATCACCAAGGGCGGGATCAGGCTCCATCAGCGATGCGGATACCTTTTCGACGGGAACTGATTCGCCAGTCAGCGCAGACTCATCGACCTGCAGCCCCTGGTTGACCACGATCCGGCCATCCGCCGGCATGCGGTCGCCTGCTTCAAGCGTCAGCAGGTCGCCGGGGACCAGATCTACCGTGGAAATGCGCTGCTCTCTCCCATCCCGAATAACCCGGCACAGACGGATGTCCTGATCCTGGAGGCTGATCAGCGTTCGCTGAGCCTTCCATTCAGTGAAAAATCCAATCGCTGCGTTCAGGAGCACGACGACCAGGATCATCATGGCCTCCAGGATGCCGTCCATCCAGTAGGCCAACCCCGTGGCAATTAACAGCAGCACCACGATAAGGCTCTTGAATTGATCAAGCGCGATCCTTAGCGCCGCACGACCGGGAAGTCGTTTGATTTGATTATTACCCCACCGCTGTCGTCGCTCCTCGGGCTCGTTACCCGCCAGCCCGATGGTCAGATCCGAGTTCAAGATGGAGGCGGTCTGCTCGACCGACTGTGCCGGCCATTTTTCCAGGGCATTATCTGCGTGCACAGGACTCGCCTCAGGATTGCTGTTGGCTTTGACCGCTGACATGAAACACATGGGCATAGGCAAACGACCTTGAGAAGACCGATCCGCTCAGTTAAGCGAACAACTATGCGCATTGACAGCCTTGCTGCGCCTTGAATACTTACAGGGCAACCACCTCCGCTTGGCCCACCGCCTGGATCCAGGCTCATGTTCGCACCGCGTGTTTTCCGCCACCTGATTTAAGTCAACATTCCCCCTGCACCTCTCCGCAAGACACCAGACAGCAGCCGATGGTCGAGAAACCGGACTGCATCGACGAATTTATGATCTTAATCAGTAAATATGGCGCGCCTGGGGGGTAATAAAGGCAACACGTAGCGATTGCGTCGCGTAGACACTTAACCAGGAAATCGACATGGGCAACCGTCCTGCAAAGCCCGAACTCCCCGAGCAACCGCATGCGGGAGGTCTGGGGGAACATCACTGGATCGAGCCGCTGAACGACGGCACACACATCCTGATCCGCCCCCTTGAGGCGACAGATCGAGAACGGGAATTCGCCTTCATCAAGGGCCTGTCGCCGCAATCCCGGCACTTTCGTTTTCTGGCCACCATCAATGAGCCAGGCAAGCCAATGCTCGATCAACTGATGGACCTGGATTACCGTAAACGCATGGCCTATGTAGCGCTCATCATGGACCAGGGCCAACTGCTGGAGATCGGTGTCGCGCGCTACGCCGCGCTGGCAGAGACCTCACAATGCGAATCGGCAGTGGTCGTTGCGGACGCCTGGCAGCACAAGGGGCTCGCCACGCTGCTGATGAAGCACTTGATCAACAAGGCCCGACTCAATGGCTTCACGGAAATGATGTCTGTCGACAGCGCGGCTAATTCGGCGATGCACCGGCTGGCCAACAAGCTTGGTTTCGTGTGCCGACAAGATCCGCTGGATGCCAGCCAGGTCATCTATCGTATGAACCTGTACTGATAGCGAACGCGAGCAATCAGGAGTGAACATGACCGATTTAGAGTTACGACGCGCTATTCTCGACGAGCTCGAGTTTCAGCCCCATATCGATGCGGCTGCCATTGGCGTGGCGATAGAAAACGGGGTGGTCAGCCTGACCGGGCATGTGAAGACCTACGCTGAAAAAGATGCTGCCGAGCGTGCTGTAAAACGTGTCAAGGGTGTGAAGGCCGTTGCCGAAGAGATCCAGGTACGCGTGCCTGGCGAGCTAGAGGTTGGAGATGAGATCATTGCTTCGCGCTGCCTCGACGTTATCCGCTGGAACACTGACACGGTTGCCGACCGGCTTCAGGTCGAAGTTCAACAGGGATGGGTCACCCTTGAGGGCGAAGTGGACTGGCAATACCAAAAAGAAGCTGTCCGAGACGCAGTCCGCAAGCTGACCGGGGTCGTCGGTGTCAATAACATGTTGATTGTCAGACCAAAGGTTAGCGTCGAAGACATCAAAATGCGCATCGAAACAGCCCTGGCGCGAAACTCGGAACTGGATTCGAATAAAATCCGAGTAACCGTTGACGATAAAACGGTGAAACTTGAGGGCCATGTTCGGCATTGGCGAGAACGCAGAGCGTGTGAACATATAGCCTGGGCCGTACCAGGTGTCAGTCACGTCGAAAATCATATTCTGATCGCGTAGGGATTCTAGGGAATGTAAGGTTCAGACGTTCAAAGAAATCCTCTCGATAGTTGACGCCAGTTACGCACGTAAAATTACGTGCGCATATGCTGACTAGTCCACATTGGCTCCCTTGCAATATCGCGCGTCCGAGAGTCAACGCTGCCAGAGCGCTGTGCTTAGTCCTTGACGGGCGTCCTTTTTTTGTCATCCTTTTTCACTGTTTTTTAGTCTCTGACAGCAGGGTGATCTTCCCCCCCCTGTGCGCAATTCCCATTACAAGACTCCTGTCGTATTTTTCACGGCAATGCATAAAGCTTGAACATCATGCGATTTACATCGGTGGGTTCACCAAAATACGAAGTATAGAGTTTGGAAATTGAACCTGATCGATAGAGATCGCTCAGGGAGCTATCGACCATCAACCGAAAGTCCTCGTCTTGCCGGTCCACTACCATGGCTACAGGCATAACCTCATATAGAGCATCGACTACTTGCACTTCATCAGCAGCACTACTCTTGAGGGTATAGCTCAGGAGCGCCATTCGATCGGCAAAGAAAGCACTGACTTTTTTCTGTGAAATTAAATCAACGCCGGCAGCATAGTTCTCCACCGTTACAACGGTAGCGTTTAAGCCGAGAGTGTTGATGCGCTCATGAATCCATTTCTCGGTAATGCTACCGGCTAGCACCGCATAACTGTGGTTGGACAGTCCGCGAGTGATCGTCGCGCGCCAAGTCGGTCCAAAATTGGGAACTTTAGCATTGAGCGTATGCAACAGATCACCCGGTGCATCTTTACGGACCAATGCCGTAAGGCCGGCTGTAAAAACTGGGATCGTATAGCTGACAAACTTACGTGCGCTAAGGGTTTCGACACTCGGAGTGCACATGAGATCAACCTTGCCCTCTCGCACTTCGCCCACACCATCACCCTTGGGTATTTCAACGAAGCTAACCGCGAGGTCAATTATCCGACTTTGAGCCTTTATCCTTTCAGCAATCCGCTGACAAACATCTATCATATAGCCAGCAGGTTTGCCATTTATGTTAAAACTAAAAGGCGCTGAGTTTGGAGAATAGCCCAGTTTCAGGGTCGAACTCTCTCGCATCCGCGACAGCGTATCAGCTTCACTTTCTTGATGAAATGGGCCGACCAAACAAAGAAAGGACACAAAAATGTGTTTTCGCCATTGCGGTGTCATATGCTGCCCCTAGTAGCTTATCAAGCTGAGCGTATCGTTATCAGCCCACAGATTCGCGAATCTGATGGATTCAAGTACCATGTAGCTTTATCGCATTCTGCTTCTTGCAGAACCTGACTTAAATCAAAGTTGCCGTGATGGAATATATAATTGCTCGCCATATCAAACTGTCAAAGCAATAGCCTGAGTAATAACATAGCCTCATCCAGCCTTAAAACAATGACCCAACGCCAGAACGTAGCCTGGCCCCATTTCACAAGGGCAGCTAGGTGCCAAGAAATACGTGCCTCTGCCCCAGAACAAGATACCGGCACCCACCCGCCCGGTAAGTAACAACCCTTCAATAAGAACGATTATTATTGTTCAGCCATGATTAACCCGCATCGCCGCCTCTGTCTTAGACGAGATCGGCGGAACTGTAGGTTTCCTTTTCAATGCTGATGTGCATGCGTTCTACCGCATTAAAGGGTGGCGATAGGAAAAATAAAACCCCGGCGGTCGAGAAGCGTCGGGGTTTTGCCTTTTATCTCCATGGCCGGCGCGTGCAGTTCAGAACGGCGGCGCGACCATCCAGGCGAAGACATAGACCAGAAGGCAGCGATAGGGATGCGGGTTCTTGCAGCAGGAATCACCGTTAAGGCTGAGAGCAGGTTACGTGGGCCAACCCTCCCCTAGCATCTTGACCGTAATCGAACCATCCGCCACAGCATCAAGCAGCGCAGCCTCGCGATTGAAGCAAGCCTGCACATGTGCCCGGACCATCGACGCAACGCCGAGGATCTGCTGGCCGGTCAGCTCAACGAGTCCTGCCGATGTTTTTCAGTGCATTGAGTACGCGGGATCGATGATCGCCTGCGCCGCCGCGCCAGTGATCAGCCCTGGCTATCACGCCCGGTGTCCATGGGCATTCCTTCGATGGTGGTCCCGGCAGTCTCGGCCGTGTAACGCCGCGCGGCGATCTGGGCCATCCACTGTTCGGCGGTCAACGCATCCCGCGCCGCCTTCTCTGCCGCCGTCATGGCTACATACTTGCGTGCAACCTTCATCACCTTGCGCGTGGCATCAATGGTCAGCACTTCAGCGCCCCACTTTTTGCTCACGCCCAGTTCGCCCTCGGTGTTTTCTTTGCGCCACCAAGCGGCGTCTTGAACGCCCAGCGCAGGATCGGTCCAAGACAAATCCAGCAACAGCGCGAGAGTTTCAGGAGTGCCGGACTGATCAAGAAAGTACGGAACCGGTTCGCGCGCTGGTACGCCATCTTTGACTTTAATCATTGTGGGATATCTACGTCAGTTGCTGGGAAGGCGCGTCCGTCACCCCAGCCCGCTGCTTGAACTCGCGGGAATACCGCAATGCCCGATATTCTGGACCGGATGCCTAGGAGGCAGGTCAGCACTATACAGCGAGAACTTCAGGCTGGATGAACCGGCGTGGAGCACCAGCAACATGGCCAGCGAGGAGCAGGCTTCGACGGTCATTTACCACCCAATCTGTCGAGGGTTCACTGCCAACAGACTGCCGTGCAGGTGATGGGCAACGTGCTCGGTGGTGCTACCTAACCACTTTCTCCCCGGGCCCCGATGCACGGTCCCCATCACCGTGATGTCCACTGCTTCAGACCGAGCAAACGTCGTAATAACCCTGGCAGGGCTGCCTAGGATCATGTGCTTGCGGTCATCGGGAACGCCATAACGGCTGGCCAGGAGATCAAAAGCCTCTCGCTCGACGGCATACACGCTGTCGATGAACCCAGTAGTGAAGTCCAGGCCGCTTTCCGCGCCAAAAATGTAGGAAAGATCGTAAGCATAGAGCAGATGCAGTTCTGCATTGCATTGAGTAGCCACCTTGTTGGCAGCGGTAATGATGCTTTCATTGAGGCCTTCGTATTGCTCCTGGAGGCGGAACGGATCAACTGCGGCCACAATCCTGCGCGGCAGCGGGTGCTCCACATCAGCGACCAGATGCAGTGGCACCGGGCTGTCGTGCAACAGGCGCACGTCTAGTGAGGTGAACAGTATTCGGGTCAGCCAGGATTCGTGCTCCAGATCCTTGATCACCAGAGACGGTTGCAACTCCCGGATATGCTCCATTAACTCATCCAGTGGTCGCTGCACCCAGACGACTTCAGTGGTCACGTGGATGCCCGCATGGCGCATGGGCAGCGCTAGCTGCTCCAGCCATTGGCGGTGACGATCCAGATAACCTTCGCGCATGTCATCCAAAGCGCGTTCATTGGCCATGCCTGCGGTAGCGATACCGTCGCCATAATCGAAGGCAACTATGTGCAACGGCGCGTCCTGCGCTTTGGCCAGTGCCTGTGCGCGGGCAAACGCCGGGGTTTTCTTCAATTGCGATGGCGCGATCAGCAATAAACGATCTGAGTCAGACATTTCACACCTCCATCATTACTCAATGTGGGTAATTTTTCCGGCGCCTGTCACACCTGCTGCGTCCAGCTTGACTATCAGTACACTGCAGGGAGCGTGGGCCAGGAGTAATTCGGCAGTGTTCCCCACCACTTTCTCCAGGTTCTGGCGAGGCAGAGTGCCCATGACCAGCAAGTCGACGTCGTTGTCCCTGGCAAATGCGCTGATAGTGGGCTGAGGCACTCCGGTCAGGAAGTGTCTGCCATGTGCATTAATTGCGTGACGGTCACAGAGCGAGGTGAACGCCTCTTCGTGGGCATCACCCAAGGCTTCGGCAAAGCCGGTCTCGATGGGCATCGCGCCCAACATCGTGAAACCTGAGGCATAGATCTCCGACCAGTCATACGCGTACAGTACGTGTACCTTGGCGCCCCATTGCCCAGCCAGTTCTCGTGCGACAGCAATGATCTTGTCATTGAGTCTTAGGTCGGCGTCCCGGGTTCGGTACAGGTTGACCGCAGCCAGCACCTTTCGGGGTAAAGCGTGCCGAGTCTGGGTCACGAACTGGACAGGACAAGTGCAATCGCGCAGCAGGTGCCAGTCCAGCGGTGTTGAAAAGACCCGTTTGAACCCGGGCTCATGATGGACATCCTTGATCAACATCGACGGTTGAACGGTTTTGACATATTCACAGATTTCTTCAAGGAAGCGTTCAGACCAAAGCACATGCACCGAGCAATCCAGCCCCTGATCGCGCTCGAACCTGACTTGTTGTTCCAACCAGCGGCGATGGTGTTCCAGGTAACTCTCGCGCAACGTGGTCAAGGTGTCATGATCAAACAGGCCAAGCACCTCCAGTGATCTGATGAAGTCCACTGCCAGAATTCGCAACTCTGCGCCGCAGGCCTTGGCAAGTACCACTGCGCGTTCAAACGCAGGTGTGCGTTGCATTTTCGATGAGGCAATCAGCAAAATCGGTGGCGACTCGTTCATGGCAGTCGTACTCCTGACCACGTCAGTGAAAGGGGCTGCAAGGCTTTGAGACCTCGGCACAGATTCAGTCTGAACGGATCGCCTGTGTCTAATCTGACTTAGATCAGAAGAACCCGTCGACTTGACGGTTTGATGGAATCTAAACGTCCAAAAACCGCACCCACACCCGGCCTGCCCAGAGAGGCTTTTGCATGATCGTTATTACGCTTATCAACTCGATGATCATCATCACCGTGGTCGTCATACATTACGAATGCCTGCTGCGCTTGAACAGACTAATGCCAAGGATGAATATCTGGCACCGTTTTCGAGTAGTTATCGGTGTACTGGGTGCACTGATCGCCCATGCAATTGAAGTGTGGGTGTTTGCACTGGGTTATTACCTGATGAACCAGTCTGAAGTTCTGGGCAGCCTGACGGGCAACTTTGATGGCAGCTTTATGGACTCGGTGTATTTCTCGTTCACCACCTACACTACCATCGGATTCCGGGATATTGCCCCGCTCGGCCCGCTTAAATACCTCACGGGCCTTGAGGCGCTGACAGGGCTTGTGATAATCACCTGGACAGCGTCATTCCTGTTTTTGGAGATGCAGAAGTACTGGAATGATAAAGAACACGGCGTGAACAAATACAACTGACAACTTCATCACGAAGAAGAACAATTTCTCTGTATGACACTCAATTCAGACTCTATCCGAATGGATATATAGAAATTACCTATCATCAGAATTAAGCCCCGTTTATCCACTCAAGCCCCCCAAGAGCTCGCTGATCGCTAAGCTAAATGGACATGAATCTATCCAGGAGCCATCCCATGGCTGGCAGAATGCCCATTAAGCCGGATACGAGTTGTTCCAGCTGCAGAGTTCGTGAACTATGTCTTTCGGTGGGCCTCAAACCTGCTGATGCGGCACGGCTATCGGAAATCATTCCACAACGACTCAAAATCAAAAAAAACGCAGCACTCTTTCATGCAGGCGAGCCGTTCCGTTCGCTGTATGCCGTGCGGCATGGATGTTTCAAAACTACCATTTCATCCGAGGCCGGACGTGGGCAGCTCACCGGCTTTCAGATGCCAGGGGAGCTGCTGGGTATCGATGCCATCAGCCGTAATCGCTACGCTTGCGACGCGGTCGCTCTTGAAGACAGTGAAGTCTGCCCTATTCATTTTGCCCAGCTTGAACGGTTGTCTCGCGAGCTTCCCTCCCTGCAGCACAATTTGAACCGGACCCTCAGCCAGGAAGTGGTCAGGGACCATGAGATGCTGCTGTCATTGGGCAACCTGAACGCAGAGGAAAGGCTGGCTGCATTCTTTCTCGATCTATCCAGACGCATGGAGTGCCGCGGCTATTCGCCGAATGCATTCGTACTGCGCATGACCCGAGAAGATATCGGTTCCTACCTGGGCCTGCGGCTTGAAACCATTTGCCGCGCCATTGCCTTTTTACGTTCCAACGACATCGTCAAGGTTTCAGGACGGGCCGTGGAGATCCTCGACCCGCCACGCTTGAAGGCGTTATTGGCGGGCAAAACGGATGATCACATTGCCAGACGCGCTATTTAAGCCACCCTAGACTCACTGCTCTGCGCAGGGAGCTTCAATGTATTGGCCGCATCAAATCTCCCGTTGAAAAGTAACCAGGGCCGAGCCTTCAGGATCGTGCCGGCGACAAGGGTCGAGCCAAACGTTGGCGACGATAAAAAAGACGTTTGACACACTCGGCCGCCAACATATACGCAACACTGATGCTCAACACAGCAGCGAGAATATGTAGCGGCAACGGTACCAGACCCAACGCGTGCGCCACTGGACTGTAAGGCAGCGCGATAGCGACCAGGCCGATACCCAGTGCGCTGAACATCAGCAACTTGGACGGGCGACTGCGATAAAAAGGCTTGTAGGTCCGTACGATGAAAATCGTCAGCAACTGGGTCAATAGCGACTCGACGAACCAGCCGCTGCGGAACAACTCCGGGGCCATGTCCGCCAGCAGGTACAGAGAGCCAAAGGTGAGCATGTCGAACACCGTACTGACCAGGCCGAAGACCACCATAAAGTTGCGGATTTCAGTCATGTTCCAGCGATGAGGCGTGTTTGCCCAATCGCGATCCACGTTGTCACTGGCAATGCCCATTGAAGGGATGTCAGACAAAAAGTTGTTCAACAGAATCTGTTTGGCCAGCAGGGGCAGGAATGGCAATACCAGCGAGGCCAGCGCCATGCTGATCATGTTGCCGAAGTTGGCGCTGGAAACAATGGAGATGTATTTGAGGGTATTGGCGAAAGTATGCCTGCCCTCCTCTATCCCTTCGCGCAGCACGTCGAGGTCGTGCTCCAGCAATACGAAGTCGGCGGCCTGCTTGGCCACGTCGGCGGCGTTTTCCACCGAGATCCCGATATCGGCGACCTGCAGCGCTGGCGCATCGTTAATACCATCGCCCATATACCCCACTACATGGCCGGTTTTCTGTAGTGCCCGGATGATGCGTTCCTTTTGATTCGGGTCTATCTCGGCAAACAGCTCTGTCAGGGGGGCAAGGTTCATCAGCGCTTCGTCTTTCATCACCGCCAACTGCGAGCCGGTGATGATTCGTGATACCGGCAACCCCACCGCCTCGGCGACGTGACGCGTGACCAGATGGCTGTCGCCGCTGATGATTTTGACTTGTACGCCCAGGGTATTGAGCGTCGTAATGATGTGCTTGACCTCTGGCTCTGGCGGGTCGAAGAACAAGAGAAAACCACGAAAAATGAGGCCGGCTTCGTCTTCCTTGCGGTAATGAGGCTGATCGGGCAATGCCCCGCTCGCCACCCCCAGCACCCGAAAACCCTGTTCGCTCCAGTCGGCGAAGCGCTGACGAATCCCTGCAAGCGCTGCATCATCCAGCGCAGAGACCTGCGTCCCGCTTTGCACTTTAGTACAAACCTGCAGCACGCTTTCCAGCGCACCTTTGGTCACCATTAGCACGCTCGCGTCAGGGGCATTGCCCACCACGACACTCAGACGCTTGCGAACAAAGTCATAAGGGATTTCGTCGCGCTTGGTCACATTCGGGCAGGCGACCGTACCAGCGCCAGCCTGGGTGATCGCGTCGTCCATGGTATTGGGCATACCGGTTTGCAGGCTGGCATTGAACACGGCCAGTTGAAGGACCTGGGGATCCGCCGCGCCCTGAACATCCACAGCACCATCAAGGACCACCACGCCCCGGGTCAAGGTCCCGGTTTTGTCCGTGCAGAGCACATTCATCGCACCGAGGTTTTCGATCGCATTGAGGTGACGCACGATGACGCCCTTGGCCGCCATACGTTGAGCCCCCTTGGCCAGGGTGATACTGAGAATCGCCGGCAGCAGTTCGGGCGACAGGCCGATGGATAACGCGATGGCAAACAACAAGGTGTCCAGCGCGGGTCGATGCAACAGAATGTTGATGCCGAACACCAGCATCGTGATCACCAGCATGACCCTAAGCAACAACCCGCCAAAGTGACGCAGACCGCGCTCGAACTCGGTCTCGGGAGGCCTCAACGACAAGGTTTTAACGATGTTACCAATTGCGCTCTGCTCGGCGTAGCGTGTGACCAGTACCTGAGCCGTGCCGCTGCGAACTGAGGTGCCCATAAACACGCAGTTGTGGCGCTGCGCCAGGCTGGCGTCTGCGGCGCACTCGCCCGGTATCTTCTGGACCGGAAAGGTCTCGCCCGTGAGTAGACTTTCGCTGACGAAGCAATCGACCGCTTGCAGCACACGGCCATCGGCAGCAACCAAGCTGCCAGCACTGAGCAACAGAATGTCGCCGGGGACGACCTCCTGCGCATCAATCTGAACGGTGGCGGCGTCACGCAGGACAGTGGCACGCAAGGCAATTTTTTTGCGCAGTTGTTCAACGGCAGTACTCGCCCGATTCTCATACCAGGCACTGAGCACTGCACTGATCAATACGATGCACCAGACAATGGCTGCATCCAGCCAATCGCCGATAACCAGAGCCACCAATGCACCTGCAATCAGAACCAGAACCAGTGGTGTGCGCATCTGATCTCCCACCAGCGCGATAAATCCGCGAGGTCGGGTGCGCGGCACGGCGGCTGCAACGCTCATTCGCTTTCTGGCCTGCTCGCTGCTCAGTCCGGTCGGTGCGGCCTTAAAGCGCTCAAAAAGTTCGCTGACCGGACGACTCCAGTCATCGATTGTGACCGGGGTCGCCTGGGGCTGCGTCGAGGCATGCCATTCACGTCGCGCCAGCCACACGCCCGGCAGCATCGGCAGCCAGAAGGTCAACCCGCGAAACAGCAATGTTGCCGACAGCGCTTCCGCAACCTCCACACCGCCCCAGTGCAGCGTCACCACCAGCGCAGCCTCGAAGGCGCCGAGCCCGCCCGGGACGATCCCGATGCTGCGTAACACGCTGGCCACCATGAACCCGGCGAACAGCGCGAACGGAGCTGCCGATACGCCTAATGCTCGCAGCAACACCCACAACGTGGCGCTGTCCAGAACAATGATTGCCAACTCCAGCAGGGTGATACGCCATAACAGCGCGCGGCTGCGCAACAGCGTTTTGTCTGCGCCGGTCAGCAGAGCGAGGCCTTTGCGGACAATCGCGAAACGTTGTCCGGGGACCTGGGCCGCCAGACTTGGGTTTCGGGCCAGCCGTGGGGCGAGCAAGGCCAGTGCAATGCTGACCAAAACAAAGACCAAACAGGTAGTCATCAGGCCTGCCGTTGCACGCCCCTGAAAAATCAGCACCAGCATGGCCACGCCGACGGACAGCACATAAGCCAAGAAATAGCCGGACAGATCCAGCACAAGACACGCCAGCACCAGCGGCTTTGCAAAACCCAGTCGCACGAACGAGGCCACTACGGCAAAGGCGCCACTGATGCCAGACGACGGCAAAGCCTGATCCACGAACAGCTTCATCAGGCTCAGCCTGCCGGCCTGCCCCAAAGAAAGATGCTGAGCGCCCGCCTTGAGCACCACCCGGAATATCTGGCCCTGGGACACGTAAGTCAGCGCTTGCAGGCCGAAGGCGCAGACAAGCCATAGGGGTCGCGCGTGGGTCAATTGCCTGGCGAAGGCTTCTGCATCGGTAAAACGAAGGGCCAGGCCGATGGCCGCCGCTAACATCGCGGCGCCCAGCAGCCAGGTTATCCAGAGGGAGGGCCGACTGAAGTGCTGCTTTTCGTCAACCGCATGCGCATTGATTTGGGTAAGTTCAGGAGGTTCTGCATTCATGCCCATGCTCCGCGGTCTCTTCATCGGATCGCAGAATGTTGGTGCATTGCCATTATGCGGGTATGACTCATGTCAAATTTGGCTGCAGCAGGCTTTTCCCGGTAACAGACCTTCAGGTCGTGTCACCACGCCGTACAGCCCTTGCCGGCGTGGGTATCACGTAACCTCTGGCGATCAGTCCGAGACGATATCGACGATCTTTTCGGGCTGCATCGCTTCTGCTTTTTTAGGCAGCGTCACTTTCAGGACGCCTGCTTTGAACGCCGCCTGAATGTGCTCGGCGTCAACACTTTTAGGCAGTGAAAAAGCGCGTTCGAACGAGCCGTAACGGCGCTCGGTCAGGTGATAGCTTTTGGATTTCTCTTCGTGATCCTGATGCTTTTCGCCTTTTATCAGCAGTGTGCCGTTGACTACTTTCACCGACAGCTGTTTCTCGTCCATGCCGGGCACTTCAGCGCTGACTTCATACGCCTTCTCGTTTTCCACAATGTCGACGGCGGGACTTTGCGTACGAACAAAGTCCACGTTCCAGAAAGGGTCGACGTCGAAACGTTGCTGTCTGGAAAACAGGGACGGCATGTTCGATACGTCTTGAAACAGATGCTCAAACTGGCGACGCATTTGCTCGATGGGATGCCAGCGTCCAGAGTCAATGGCGACATCGCGATTCTGCACGTCGGTATCAGGGGTGATTTTTTTCAGTGAATGGGCCATGGCAGTGTCCTCGGGTGGGATGAGGGGTCTCTAAAGCAAACCATCGAATTCGATAGCCACTTTGAAGCTCTCTTTTAATTTCCTCCGCCAGCACGGGCATGCATTGATAAAGATCAGAAAAACTCACCTCTGCCACACGGCCCGTTTGTAGTCTGCACCAGACACCGCAACCGCCCTTGAAAGCCAGTGCCTTGTTGACTTTTATCAAATAGAAGTTGCTAGAGCGGCGCTAAGGTTCGAACTCTGATACAGCGCCTATCCACCGAGCAAACGAGGTCTACCGCATGAAGCATCTATCACTGCTCTTATTTTTGACAGTCGTTCTGGGCACTACCGCAGGCTGCAGTAATCAACAAGGTAAAGAGATGAGTCAGCGAATGGAGGACGTCGAGAACTCTGCGGCGACGGCCAGGCTCAGGGCTGACGAAGCGTACAACAAGGCAGAAATGGCCATGAGTGCCGCCAATCAGGCGCAAAAGACCGCCGACGAAGCCAATGAGCGCGCTGCCCGCATGGTCGAGAAAAGCAGTCGTAAATAACCCTAACTCTGCCGAATGCGCTGTGCCGAGCGATCCCCTTTGCAGACCCTGCAGGGGATCCATGTCGCCCTGCCCCATCACCCCGAGCAAACAATCAGGCTCGCCCAGGTGTGGTCGCACCCTGACGAAGCTCAACATTTTCTGCACGCCGAGGGACTTAATGATTCCAGCCTGATTGTCTGAACGCGTTCTGGCTGGAGACGAGGCCCGACACACCGAGCCTCAATGGAGCGAGCATGCACTTCTTAGCCCTGGCAGTGGATTACGACGGCACCATTGCCGAAAATGGCAACGTCCCGTCGCAAGTCTGTGAATCGCTCACCACGCTAAAAAACAGCGGTCGCAAATTGTTGTTGGTGACCGGTCGGGAGTTGCAAGCGCTCAAGCATCATTTTCCTCACCTGGGTTTGTTTGATCTGGTAGTTGCAGAAAATGGTGCGCTTTTGTACGACCCGGTCACCGATACCGAGGAGCTCATTGCCGATCCGGCCTCCATCGAGTTGGTCGGGCGCCTGCGCGACAAGGGGGTCTCGCCCTTGTCGGTGGGTCGATCGGTCATCGCGACGTGGCACCCATGGGAGGACGCGGTGATCAACAGCATCCGCGAACTCGGCCTCGAACTGCAGATGACCTTCAACAAGGATGCCATCATGATCTTGCCGCCGGGCGTGAACAAGGCGTCAGGGGTCGCTGCCGCCTTGCGAACGCTGGGCATTTGCGAATTGAACGTGGTGGGCGTGGGTGATGCCGAAAATGACCATTCCTTCCTGTCGATCTTCGGCTGCACCGCCGCCGTCAGCAATGCCATCGACTCGATCAAGGCCAGCGCTGATATTTGTCTGAGTCATGATCACGGCCGAGGGGTCTGCGAGTTGGTGGACATGTTGCTGGAAAAAGACGCCGCACTAGTCCCCGTTGAGCGGATCGGGATAGAGCTGGGCCAGACCATCGACGCACGCAAAGTATGGCTGCCTGCGGAATCAGTGCTGCTGGTCATTGGCAATTCTGGCTCGGGCAAATCTAGCTACGTCACCTGGCTGACAGAACGTATGGTCCAGGCGCATCAGGGGTTTTGCATCATTGATCCGGAGGGGGACTATCTGACGCTGGACGATGCGGTAACCGTCAGTGGTCTGATCGCGCCGCCAACGACCGAGGAGTCGGTACATCATCTGCTACAGGCGCAGCTTAACGTGGTGGTGAGCGCCCTGGCCCTTGACCCGCCAGAACGGGTGCAGCTGTTCGGCGAACTGCTGCCCTTCATTCAGGATCTACGCCGTGTTTCGGGTCGGCCCTATTGGTTGATCGTCGACGAAGCCCACTACATGCTCCCCCACTGCGCCGTCTGGCCGCCCGGTTTTCTCGGCAACATGGGTGCAATCATCGTTGCCCTGGACTTTGATCAAGTGTGCCCAGCCCTTCTGGACGGAGTAGACGTGCTGGTGACGCTGGGCAGTACTGCCAGAGAACTGGTCGAGCAGTTCGCCAAACGCATTCAGCGCCGGTGCCCCGAGTTCCCGGAGCGCTCACCAGGCCCCGAATATGCCTGCCTATGGGATCTTCGCAAGGATAAAGAGGTGGCGATGCTCAATCAGCTCAGGCCCGCTCAAAAACATCATCGCCACAGTGGCAAGTATGTCGCGGGGGATGTTGGCGCATGGCATGCCTTCCACTTTTCTACGCTGGGCCAAAGCGCTTCGAATCTAACTGAGTTTTTGTCCCTTTCAACACGGCTTGAAGACGGTGCCCTTTGCGACTATATGAACGCAGGGGACTTCTCGAAGTGGTTCCGCGAGGTCATCCGCGACGATGTCCTGGCTAACAAGACCCACCTGGTCGAAATAGACCCAAGGCTGGCGCCCCAGGATGCCCTGGAACAAATCACCCGCCTGGTGCAATCGCGCTACCACATTTAATCCGTAATCCGCCGCTCTGGCTGAAGCCAACGCTTCAAAGGTCCAGATCATGAACGATGCGATCAAAGTCGTGCCCCAGATAAACCGAGGTGAAGCCGAACTGCTTGTACAGGCGATGAATCGGGTAATCGGTGGAAAGATCCGTTGAGCGCATCTTTTTGAAGCCTCCCTGTCTGGCGGCGTCGATCAGATGGCCAAGCAATAAATGACCCAGATGCTTGCGTTGCCATGGGTCGGCAACGGCTACCGCGCACTCGCAGCAGTCGTCCGTATCAGCGGTGGCCCGGTAGCGGGTGATACCGATCACTTGCAGCTCGCCATAGGCGTGAATCAGCGCGACGTAGCCCACACCAGAGCCGCTGAGCAGCGAATCAATGAGGCTATCGTCGATAGGCGTTACAGCGCCCAGAAATCGGAACCGCAATGACAAGGGCGATAGATGCCGAAAAAAACGCAGAAGTCGCGAATGATCGTCCGCTGACATCGGACGAACGAGCACATGCGTTCCATCGCGCAGCTCATCCAGCCAATGCTCAATGGGCCCCGATTTCTCCAACTCGGCAAGCAGAACTGCGGTGTGTCGATTAGCAAACATGGGGTGCCTCCGCGCAGGGCGAGCCTGATACAAGTGGAATTTCAAAGGGATGCACTTCAAGCATCAGGTATGCAAAGCGGTCTGTGCTTTGGACAGCTCTTGGGGCGTGCAGTGAACCATCAACAAGTACTTGTCCGCTTTGAGCATTGTTTCGTATTTGAGCACCTCGTCGTCATCGACCCCGAGGCTTTTAAGCGCCGCTGCCATCACCGAAATGCCGCCGGCAATCACCGCCCCTTCAAGCGCCCCGACCAGTACCGATACAACAGGCCCCGCCATCGCCAGCACACCCACCCCAGGCAGCATGAACACGGCGGGCGCCACCAGCATGCCCCAGATGCTCCCAGGTCTTGATCCGATCTCTCGTGGAATAGAACCCGATCGGGTGTTCTTCACTGTGATAGTCCTTGCCCGCCAAAGACAGCTGCTTGACATCTAAACCTGCCTTGCTGAGCGACCGTATGGCGTCTTCAGCATCATGATGACTATCAAACATATAAACGGACTGATCGGAAGTTTTCATGGCCAAGCCCCTTTTGATTCGAAAACGAAAAGCGCCTGATAGCACTCGTGTCGACGATTCACATCGGACCGGTGTACTGACAACACTGCAGGTTTGGGCGGGCGGACTTACTGATTAAAGTCAAAAAGCTTGCCCGCTTCGGCGCGCCACGATCAAGGAATCAGCACGGCGGCCCCCTGAAAGGCGCCGTTGCGCAAGTCGGCCAATGCCTTGTTGGCATCCTGTAATGGATAACGATGCGTCTGCACGATGATCTGCATGTCGTTGATGTGTTGAAAAAAATCAATGCCATCCTGGCGGGTCAGATTAGCGACCGATAACAGAGACCGTTCTTCCCACAGCAACCGGTAGGCAAAACCGGGGATATCGCTCATATGGATCCCGGCGCAGACTACTTTCGCCCCTTTGCGCACCGCCTTTAGCGCCAAGGGAACGAGCGCTCCCACCGGGGCAAAAATAATAGCGGCATCCAGCGACTCTGGTGGTGCCTCTTCAGAGCCTCCTGCCCAAACAGCTCCTAGCTGTTTTGCGAAGGCGCACGCCGCCTGGTCACCGGGGCGGGTGAAGGCAAAAACCTCCCTCCCCTGGCTAATCGCTATCTGAGCAATGATGTGTGCTGCCGCACCGAAACCGTAAAGCCCCAAGCGCTTACCGGCACCGGCCATGGACAAAGCGCGCCAACCAATCAAGCCAGCACACATCAACGGTGCCAAGCCTTCATCGGTACCTCGTTCGCCTAAGGCAAATACATAACGAGCATCGGCAACCACCGCAGTGGCGAATCCGCCGTCGAGGGTATAGCCGGTGAACTGAGGAGCATCACACAAGTTTTCTCGTTGCGATGCGCAGTAGCTACAGGTGCCGCAGGTTCGGCCCAGCCAGGGAACGCCAACCCGATCTCCCAGACTGAGCCAACTCACGCCGGCACCTATGGCCGAAACGCGACCGACGATCTCATGGCCGGGGATGAGTGGCAGTCGAGGCTCGGGCAGCTCCCCATCCACCACATGGAGATCGGTCCGGCAGACACCGCAGGCACTCACCTCAATCAGCACCTGCCCTTGTCCGGGCATCCGGTCAGGCAGTTGGCGATAGATAAGCGGCTCACCGGGGCTGTGCAAAACCATCGCGTGCATGGGCGTACTCCTAATCTTCAACTGTGAGTGCAGGGGCAACGCAGCCCTCACTTTTCCCAGAAAATCAGCGGAACCTCCAACGGCACGAACAGTTCCGATCGGTCATTGACCACCACCCGCGCTGTGTAAGCACTTTCCGGGCAGTCATTGGGCACCTGGCCCTCGTACACCGCCAGGCCGTTGCGGGGAGAATTGGTACTTTGACTCAGATTCCACACACGCGAACAACGGTGCTCCTCGCCCACGCGATAAAGCTGTACCCGCAGGCACTGAGGCGCGATGCCCGCCAGGGAGATATTGAGTTGTATGTGATAAAGGGTTCCGACGAGGCGACAGGTCGAATTCACGACGCGCATGTCAGCCCAGCGATGAGTGATGTCCCTGATCACGTCCACCAGTTCAATCGCCAATGCACTGTGGTGACGGGTACGTCGCTCGTAGCCACGGGCCAGTGGAAGGTAATAGCGCTCGACGTACTCACGCACCGCCCGGTCAGCCGAATAATGCGCGACCAACCGCAGCATGCTGCGCCGCATGCGGTTTATCCAGCCGCTCGGTTCTCCCGAGGGGGCGCGGTCATAAAACGCTGGCGCCACCTGCTCTTCGATCAAGGAATAGAGCTGGAGAGCATCGACATCGTCATGTTCGCAGCCGTGCTCTTCACCATCCCCGACCGCCCAACCCACATCATCCGCGAAGGCCTCCGTCCACCAGCCATCGAGTTGTGACAGGTTCAGGCCGCCATTGGCCAGTATCTTCATGCCGCTGGTGCCACAGGCCTCCCAGGGTCGTCGCGGGGTATTGACCCAGACATCCACGCCCTGCACCAGGTGCCGGGCGATCCGCATGTCGTAGTCTTCGATGAAGCCCACGCGTCCTTGGGTTTCAGGGCGGGCGATAAACGCGTGCCACTGCTGGATCATCTGCTTGCCGATCTCGTCCAGGGGATGGGCCTTGCCCGCGATGAGTAACTGCACCGGGCGCGTCGGATGATTGAGGATGCGCAGCAGTCGCTCAGGATCCTGCAGCAGCAGATTGGGCCGCTTGTAGCTGGAGAAACGCCGTGCGAAACCCAGTGTAAGCACGTTTGGATCAAGTCGGGCGCCTGCTGCCGCGATCACAGCAACCGATTCACCGCGCACCCCCTCACTGATTGCCAGTTGCTCGCGCACGAACACCAGCAAAGACGCCCTTGCCTGTTGGCGCATGTTCCAGATCAGCGCATCGTCGACTTCAGCCAGCATTGGCGCAACGTTGGCGTGTTCCCCACCGCGCCAGGGTATCTGGCCTCCGTGCAGGGCATGCCAATGCGCCTGGGCCTCCAGTGACACCCAGGTCGGCAAATGAATGCCGTTGACGACGTACGCGATGGGCACTTCGTCCGGGGGAAAGCGCCTGAAAAGCGGTTCGAAGATTCTACGACTGGTGTGACCATGAAGCTCGCTGACGGCATTGACAGCACCGCTACCGCGCATGGCCAGAAACGCCATATTGAAGGGGGCTGAAGCGCTGTCACCGGGGGCTTGCCCCAACGCCATGATCTGATCGAAGCTCTGCTCCAGCTCGTGTTCGATGTAATGCCCCAGATATCGGCTGATGAGCTCGGGTTCGAAACAATCGAATCCCGCCTTGACCGGGGTATGGGTGGTGAAGAGGTTACCCGCCCGGGTGGCGGTCAGCGCTACGCTGAACGTCACCTGATTCGCACGCATGTAACTGCGTGCGCGCTCGAGAACGGCGAACGCCGCATGACCGTCATTGAGATGACAGACACGCGGCTGATACCCCGCAGCCTCCAGCATCCGCCAACCGCCGATGCCCAGAACAATCTCCTGCCGCAGGCGCATTTGCGTGTCACCGCCGTAGAGCTGCTCGGTGATCAGGCGTACCGGAACCGGGTTGGCGGGGTCGTTGCTGTCAATCAACAGCAATCGGTTGCGGCCCACGGACACTTGCCAGCCCCGCAACCAAACCGTCAGGCCCGGCAGTTCAATCGCCAGTCGCAACAGGCTGCCATCGGGCTGCAACAGCGGTTCGACAGGCATCTGGCGCGTGTCATTGACCGGATACAGGGCGTGCTGCACGCCTTGGCTGTCGATCTCCTGACGGAAATAACCGTGCTGCCACAGCACGCCCACCGCCACCACCGGCACGCCCAGGTCGCTGGCGGCCTTCAATTGGTCCCCAGCGACATTGCCCAGTCCTCCCGAATAAATCGGCAGTGCTTCGCTGAGCATGTATTCCATCGAAAAGTAGGCGATAGGCCCCGCCATTTCGGCCGCGTCTTGCGCGCCGAACCAACTCTGCGCGGCTAACTGTTGCCGATGCACGTCGGCGATCTGCTGCACGCGGGCAAGAAAAAGGTCATTGGCCAAATGCTGATCGATCCTTTTTCGCGAGAGAGCGTTGAGCACCAGGCAAGGATTGTGTGTCATCTCCCAGACTTCAGGATTTAACGCGCGCCAAATGTCCTCATTCGCCTGGGACCAGCGAATGCCGAGATCGAACGCCAGACTGCGCAGCATCTCGAAATGATCATTGCAATGCTCATGAGCAGGCACACTCGCCTCCACTGCAGTTGGCCGTATGCATCAAGGCTACGTCCGCGGGTTGATTGTCAGTAGGCTGCTGGGAAGGTGATGGGCCACTTGCTCGGTCGTGCTGCCCATTAACTTGTGCATCGTGTTCCGATGCACGGTGCCCATGACGACCACATCGATGCCGGTGGTGAGCATGAACGACTCTATGACGCGGGCCGGACTGCCCGTGATCATATGCCGGCAATCCTTGGGCACACCGAAGCGGTCCGCCAAATCGGCGAAGGCTTCGCTTTCGGTTTTGAACAACTGGTCCATCACCGATGCCGCGTAGCCAAAGCCGCTGTCCAGTGCACCGATGTACGACAGGTCATAGGCGAACAACAAGTGCAACTGTGCCCCGCATTGGGACGCGAGAGTTTCGGCAGCTTTGATGATTTTGTCATTCAAGTGGTCAAACTGGTCCTCAGGATGAAAAGGATCTACCGCCGCCAGGATTTTGCGCGGCAGACCGTGCTGAACCTTCCCTATTAGATGCAGCGGCACCGGGCAATCGTGCAGCAGCCGCATATCCAGGGTGGTGAACAAGGCCCGCGTCAGCCACGATTCATGCTGCAGATCCTTGATGACCATCGACGGCTTGATCTCACGGATGTGGATCAGTATCTCTTCGAACGGCCGCTGCACCCAAATGACCTCGATAGTCACTTCGACACCCATGTGCCTGATGCCCGTTGCCTGCTCCTCCAGCCAATCCCGATGCGACTGCAGATAGACCTCGCGCATCTCACTGATTGCCGTCTCATTCACCAGGCCAGCAGCGGCAATACCGTCCACATAATCGAATGCCACGATGTGCAGCGCGGCAGACTTGGCCTTGGCCAATGCTGCCGCGCGATCAAACGCGGGCGTGCGATTGAGTAACGGTGTGGCTATCAGGAGTAACCGTTCTGATTCGGCCATTTCACACCTCCATCACATTAAACGGTGCAGAGGGTTATTCCTGCTGCAAATGTGCTGATGATTTTGGCGAATCAGGGCCTGGCAAACTTGATATATATCAGGAAGCGACGAGCAGATGGCACATCTTGGGCAGCGTTATAACACGCGCCATAACAGGTACTCCTTGCGAATGGAGGGTCTGGAGCTCGGTTTCAATGACAGGCCTATAACCAGGCGATGCTTACTCATGGCGCTCCCCACGTCAGCCCGATCTGGTCCGTACCAATGGGCGCATCGGCAGGAGCCTGGATTGCCCCGCAGTGCGCCCCGGCTGCCGCCCATCAAGTCATCGACGCGATGAAAGATAGACAGCTTCTGTTCTCCTATTACCCCGATCCGCAATGGGTTGAGTCGTCTGCATTTATCAACTGCTCCGCAGATCGCGTTGCCAGCGCATCCTCCAAGGGAAACTGACTCCACGCCCCACACTCTAGAGGGAGGTTGAGAGCAAAAGTCGACTAGTGCCTAGTTTGTGCAATCGCTGACTGCAATATCTGATTTAGATCAGAAGTCACGACCGGGGATCGCTCTAGCATCAAACATTGGCTACCTCATTACAGAGTTCCCAGCTTTATCTTCCAGTTTTGATTTCGCGGATGCGCCACGTTTGGCGGGCAATATTCTCCTGGCGGATAGCTGTGAAAATGCACTCAGCTGATGGATGCGAGGTGAAATCTGATGGATACCGTTGATAAAGCGAAACTGACAGCAAGGCTGAGGGCACCTAAAAGCAGCATCGGCGTCCTCGCGGGCACCGCGTGTTTCGTATTGCTCGTATCGATCGCGGCTTTTTTCGAGGACTTATTCTCGCTGCTCAAGAGCACCCCGTCGGGGTTGCTGGGCTTCCTAGCGGTCAGCGTCTGCACCGGCACCATCATTCAACACAGATTTACGCAGAAGATTAACCAAGCAAGCGTCAGCTCAACCTCGAAAAAATGGCTGCACACCTTCAGGCGACTGTCCCTGTACGCGAGAGAGTCAAACATTCTACTGGCGATCATGATCGTCATAGCCGTGGCCTACCCGATCACAATGTTCAGTGCCGCACGTTCGATTCAAACCATTGTCCGCGACTGCAAGCAGGATCTCGACTCCCAGATCCAGCTATATGACGATCAGCAACCTCCTCTTTCCTTCTCGGGACCTCTCTGCAAGTGTCTTTCTGGTGTTTTTTTGAACAAGAATGGCATCGTGCGTCTTGCTCTGTTCAGGACCGAACTACTGGATACAGCTGCCTTTAAGGGTGTAACCGAAGCAGATGAACGAGCGTGCCTGAACCTAGTGCTCGGGGGCCATGAGCAATTTCTATCCATGACCCAAGGGATCAATATCCCGCGGTCTGGGTCGCCCTATGACTAAACTCAGTACCCCTACCTATCTCGTCTCCGCTATTTTTTTGCCCCCAGATTCGGCATCGACTTCAGACAGCGCATGGGCGATCTGATTCGTCACGTCGCCCCGTGGCCGTTGGCCAGTTTGTTGGAATACCTTGTCTGGCCAACCGCATAGGCAGCATGCTGGCCCGCCAAGCGAGAATCGGACCACCGCCCTGCCCCTGAGCACCATGGCAGCCACTGCACCGAGGAACGCCGGACTCAGGCACGCCGTGGTGAAAGATCCGCTCCCCCCCTCGCGTCTAATCGATCGATTTCTGCCTTCATAGGGCTCTGCCCGGAAAACCGGTTCAACATCGTGGCCGTTGAGGCCGACTGGCCAGACGCTGAGCATGTCGACCGATACGTCCGGGGGGTTGGCTCCTTCGGCGTGGAAGCGCCACACCTTCAGCCGGTTCCCTACCTGGATGTGGCGCAACATCGAAGTCAAAACATTTGCCCACTTACATCAGTGAGCACTAAATGAAAGTAATCGGAGTGTTGCCCAGCAGGCTTCCTGGCAAGCATATAGGCCTTCGCTTCCGACGAGATCCGATCCAACAGCGCCTGATCGCGAACGACTGCAACGGCCATGGTTGCTGGTTGACAGCGCTTGGGCGCCTGGACTGCGGCATTGATCAAACGATATATCACACCTTCATCAGCGGTTGTTGCCGTGTATTCACGTATCGAGCGCCGGCCCGCGATTGCTTGATCCAAGTTCATCAGTGCACACCTCAAAAAGGGTCTTGCAGCCTGCATCGCGCATCGGATTCTGATGCGCCACCCCCTGCTCTACGCCGCCTCGTACCCCGCGCCGCAACCTCGATCACGGTCGTTATTCAGGGGAACGGCGTCGCTTGGGCGGACGATTCATTTTCTGGAATGTCGGTAATGGTCGCCTCGGTAAGCAACAAGATACTGGCGACTGAGACGGCATTTTCAAGAGCGATCCGCACGACTTTGGTCGGATCAATGATGCCGGCCTCGTACATGTCGACATAACCATTTGTCGAGGCGTCAAAGCCAACGCTGCCCGGCTCCGCCAGCATGCGCGCTACGACGACGCCAGCATCCACCGCCGAGTTTTCCGCAATCAGTCTCGTTGGCGCTTCCAAGGCCCGGCGCAGTATCTGCAGGCCGGTCCTGACGTCGCCCTCGTGCCTGGCCTCCTCGGCCGCGATAATAGGCACCGCTTTCAGCAGCGCCAGACCACCTCCCGGCACGATACCTTCGGTGATCGCCGCCCGGGTTGCAGATATAGCATCATCCAGTGCGTCCTTGCGGGCCTTCATTTCGGCTTCGGACGGCGCACCGACCCGGATCACCGCGACACCGTCGGACAGCCGGGCCCGTCGCTCCTGAAGTTTTTCCCGGTCGTAATCGCTGGTGGTAGCGTCCATTTGCCCACGGATTTGCTGCAGGCGGGTCTGGATGGCTTCTCGGGTACCGGCTCCGCCTATCAACGCCGTGCTGTCTTTTTGCACCACGACTCGATGAGCTCGCCCCAGCTGTTTCAATTCCACTTGTTCGAGGGTGATGTCCAGTTCATTGGAGACCACCACAGCCCCGGTCAGCACGGCGATGTCCTGGAGCATTTCCTTGCGACGGTCGCCAAAGCCCGGTGCCTTGATCGCAACGGCTCGCAATACACCCCGTATCTGGTTGACGACCAACGTTGTCAGCGCCTCGCCTTCGATGTCATCGGCGATCAGCACCAGTGGCTGCCCGCTTTTGGCAACCAGTTCCAACAAGGGAAGCAAGTCTTTGAGTACAGCGATTTTATGGTCACAGAGCAGCAGATAGGCATCATCGAGTTCGACCTGCATCTTGTCGGTGTCGGTGACGAAATACGGCGAGACATAACCCCGGTCGAACCGCATCCCTTCCATGACATCAACGACCGTTTCGGTGGTCTTGGACTCCTCGACGCTGACAACGCCTTCTACACCCACCTTCTCCAGAGCGTCCGCCACCAGTTGACCGATGACGGCATCGTTATGCGCTGATAAGGTAGCGACCTGAGCTTTTTCCTTAGGGGTGCTGACGGGCCGAGACTGCGCCGCAAGTGACTCCACAACCAGCAGCAAACCACGATCCAGGCCACGTTTGAGATCGATGGCGCTCGCCCCGGCAACGACGTTTCGGATGCCATCGGCCAGCATTGCATGAGCCAGCACCGTGGACGTACTGGTGCCATCGCCGACGGCATCGCCTGTGCGTTCCGCCGCTTGGCGCAGCATTTGCGCGCCCAGATTCTCCTCAGGGTCGAGCAGGTCAATGCGTTTGGCGATGGTAACCCCATCGTTGCAGACCGTCGGGTTGCCCCACTTGTTCTGAATCAACACCGATTTGGATTTTGGCCCCAACGTCACGCGCACCGCATCTGCCAGCTGTGAGGCGCCACTCAAAATTTTCTCGCGTGCAGTCGCACGAAACACAATATTACTGTGAGCCATCAAGTTCCACTCCTGCCAAGTCTACAAAAGGACGTGCTTGCAGCTTCTGCGAAGTCGCCGAGGCGATATTGACTTTTATCAGCAAAGTCACACCGTCGCTGGCCCGCTGAAAAGAGGCTAGAGGCTGTCCTCTTTGACAATTCTCAATAAATCTCGGCCCGGAGGGCGTAACTATTTATCAACCGTCCCTTAGACGGAACGAACCCGAGGGATAGAGCCCGAACAACTTGCCTCAACGGAGCAATCGCCATGAGCGATCTAAGCCTGCGTAACAACATATTGGATGAGCTGGATTTCCGTCCCGAAATCAACCCAGCCAACATCGGCGTCATGGTGAAGGATGGCGTGGTCACGCTGACTGGATACGTCAGCACCTACGCGCAAAAAATAGCCGCCGAACGCGCTGTCACCTCAATCAAGGGGGTGCGCGCCATTGCCCAAGAAATTGAAGTACGGCCAGCCGGCCAACAGGGGGTGACCGACGACATGATTGCGGCGCGTGCTGCCAACATCATCAACTGGACTGCCCATCTTCCTGAAGGTGCCATAAAGATCAAAGTGCAGGCCGGTTGGGTCAACCTGGAGGGCCAGGTCGATTGGCAATACGAAAGGGATTCGATCCTGCGGGCCGTTCACAAGCTGTCCGGCGTGGTAGGCGTCACCAACATGATTACCCTGCGACCACGACCCAATGCGCTAGACATCAAGCAGCGGATTGAAGACGCCCTCAAACGTAGCGCCGAGGTCGATGCGAGACAAATCCGGGTCAAGGTTGAAGGGGATACCGTCAAGCTCGAAGGCACGATCCATATGCTGGGCGAGCGCAACATCGCTGAGCGTGCCGCATGGGCCACACCCGGCGTGCGTAGAGTCGAGGATCATTTGATGCTCGCCTGATCAGCCGCTCTGACAATATCGGGATCAGACTCAGGCAATGGAATGCTGAGGATGCCTGTGTGGCAAAAGGCACCGTTATAAGCCTTAGAAAAGGGCCTTTTCGCACCGGGCTCGAACAGCAGGCAAGCAGCTCTCCCCTCGCGACTGGTTAGTCACGAGGGTTTTTTTAATCCAATGCAACATCGCTCTTGGCTCCCATCACGCGAGCAAGCGTCGATGCCTCGCTCGCCTCCAGCGGAATGATCATGCACAGAGGCAAACTCGACCCCGCACTGTTACTGATCTCCCTGATTTTGCTGTCAGGGGGGATGCTCGCCAACGCTTTCGACCACACCGAAGTTGCGCACTGGATGTGGATTTCATCGTCGCTTTTAATGGGCGCGGTGATCGGGGTCGAGGTGATCGTCAGCTTGATAAGGCGCCAGATCGGTGTCGATCTGATCGCCCTTTTTTCGATTACTGCGGCCTTAGAATTTTCCCAGTTTCTCGTGGCTGCGGTCGTCGCCGTCATGCTGGCCTCTGGCCGCGCGCTGGAGTATTACACCTCTCAGCGCGCTGAACGTGAACTCAAACAGCTTATCCAGCGGGCCCCCACATTCGCATGGCAAATCAAAGGCGACAGCCTGGTTCGTGTTGCGCTGGACGACATTGCTCCTGGCCAACAGATCCTCGTGCATCTGGGGGATGTCATCCCGCTGGATGGCAAGCTGATTAAAAGCGGGGCGACCATTGATGAATCGGCGCTGACCGGGGAATCGATTCCTGTCGAATATCCCAGCGGCTCGACTATCAGAAGTGGCGCCGTGAATGTCGGCTCGCCCTTTACGCTGCAGGTCACCAACAGCGCCAAGGAGAGCACCTACTCTGGCATCGTGAGAATGGCCGAGGCGGCACGGCGCTCTAGGGCGCCCTTTGTCAGGGCTGCAGATCGCTTCGCGCTGATGCTCATACCGATCACCTTGTTGATCGCCGGAGCCGGCTGGATATGGTCGCACGACCCGCTGCGAGCGCTAGCCGTGGTGGTGGTGTCCACTCCGTGCCCACTAATTCTGGCCGTTCCGATCGCCATCCTTTCCGGCATTTCCCGCTGTGCCAAGCGCGGCATCCTGGTCAAGGACGGCGCGACACTGGAAGCGATGGCTAAAACACGCATCGTCATGCTGGACAAAACCGGCACTCTGACCACCGGCCATGTGTCCATCGACCGTGTGGAAACCACTGGCACTATCAGTCGAGACCAACTGCTGTATTGGGCCGGCTCGCTGGCCCAAGGTTCGCCACATCCAGTGTCGACAGCAATCGCTGCTGCCGCTCGACAGCGTTGCCCGACCAAGCTTGCCGTCCCGATCGAGATAGCCGAGCACGCAGGTGCCGGGCTTGGCGGTCAAGTCGATGGGCATTGGATCAAACTGGGCAGCTTGGCATTTGTCACCGCTGAGGTGGACGAGTGGTCGACAGCCTTGCTGGCTCGTATGGAATACCAGGGGATAAGCGCAAGCTTCATTACCGTTGACGGCAAATTGTCAGGCGCGGTGTTATTTCGCGACCCGCTACGTAGTGAGTCGGCTCGGGCGGTGCGCAGAATCAAGCGCATGGGCGTGATAAAAGTCACGATGCTGACCGGCGACCGGCTCCAGACAGCACAGTGGGTAGCGATGTCAGCGGGCATTGACGAGGTACTCGCCAATTTGCAACCCCAAGACAAAGTCAGCGCTGTTCAGGCGGCTAGCGCCCAGGCAACGACGATGATGGTGGGTGACGGGATCAACGACGCACCGGCTCTGGCGGCGGCTGATATCGGGGTCGCCATGGGCGCTGCTGGAGCGAGTGCAGCTTCAGAAGCGGCCGGCGTGGTTCTTCTGGTGGATAGCCTGGACCGGGTCGCGCAGGCATTGGCCATCGCTCAGCGCTCTTGCTGCATCGCACGGCAAAGCATGCAGATAGGGATGGGGCTGTCGGTGCTCGCGATGCTGGTGGCCGCCGCAGGATATTTGCCGCCTTTGGCCGGTGCAGTGCTGCAGGAGGTGATTGACGTGGGCGTTATTCTCAACGCCTTGCGTGCCCTCACCCCCTCAGGCTGGCGAACGTCCCAGGCGCTGGACAGCGATCAGTTCGAACAGCTCGGCGCGGATCACCTGAAACTGGTCAAGGTCGTGGAAACACTCAATGATCTGGCGTCCGATTTCAACCGCCTGGCACCTGAACGGGTCCCCACAGAACTGCAAACGCTCATCGGGCTGCTTGAGCAACAGTTGCTTCCCCATGAGCGCGATGACGAAAAACGCTTGTATCCCCTTCTCGGTGCCTATTTGCGAGGAGATGATCCTTTGGCGGCGCTGAGCCATACCCATCGCGAGATATTCCGCCTGATCAGTGTCCTTAAACACCTGGGCGACAAGCTCTCCGTCGAGCCGAAGACAGCAGAGCTGGATGAAATCCACAGCACCTTGATCCGACTAGACACACTCGTGGCTCTGCACTTTTCCCAGGAAAGCGAGCTTTACAGTGACCTGGACCCACGATAAAGGTTTGGATCTGTCGATCTCGGACCTTGCTGATCAACCGGCTATCCGCTTGAGAGGCCGGGGAGCAGCTACTGTTGCTCTGGATCAGAAAACTATCACCTGTTCTGACGGTAACAGGGCATGAAGAAAACCTTCCCCCCTGCTCACTTCTTAGGAGACTGCAATGGGCAGTTTGCCAGCAACGCCCAGCCGGAGCGACCCGGCACCGCCTAGGCGAATCCGCATCGTTCATTTTTCAGCCTATCGGCTGACCAGCACGTCGCGCACGCACCGGCGTTGAGCATGGCGCGCAGCGTCTCTTCGTGCAGGCCTTTGTGCCCGTGACCAAGCAGCAGGGCACTGACAATGTTGACGATCAAACCGGCAATCGCGATGAGCGTGGCGGGGCTGAACTGAACTTCCGTTGGCTGCAAGAGACGCATGACAGACTCAACGCCAATGCCCAGGGAGACCATGCCTAGAATCAGCGCCGAGGCAAACCCGCCCAAGTCTCCAACCTTTCCGGTACCGAAACTGTAGCGTTGGCTGGAGGCGTGGCGTTTTGCATATCCATAAGCGGCCGCCGCGATGCCCAATGCGCCGGCATGGGTTGCCATGTGAAACCCGTCGGCCAGCAACGCCATAGAGCCCGTGATATAGCCGGCGGTGATTTCGCCAACCATCATAACAACGGTCAGTGCCACAACCCAAAGTGTACGCTTCGCATTTTCGTCGTGAGCTGAGCCAAGGAACACGTGGTCGTGTGTGTAGTTGATGTAAGTGCTGCTCATGGGTCTGTACCTTGATGTATTTACTTGGCGTAACGGCGAATGGCTTCAAGAAGCTCTTCGACGCCCTTGTTACGCTCTTCTTCACTAAGCGAAGGCTTCGCGACATGCTCCCGAGCGTGGTCCTCGATGATTTCCTCCATCAAGCCGTTGATGGCTCCGCGAGTAGCGGCAACGAGGTGCAGTGTTTTGGCGCAATCAAGGTCCGTTTCCAATGCCCGTTCAACGGCTTGGATTTGTCCGGCAATACGTTTTACGCGTTTCAGAAGATCGTCTTTATACCTATACAAACATCAGGGAGTCTGTTTATCGGGGCGCGGTCCTTCGTAGGTAATCCGTCGCTGATGGATGAGGTAAAGGTTGGCGTATTACTGGGCTCCATCCTTTCCGCCGCTCTAGGAGTTGCCGTTCTTCTCAGCGCTAGACAGGCCGAAGACACTCCCATTGGAGCCTGATCTGAACTGGTTAGGTAATTCCGAACTCGACCGTGCTGGGATGGCAAGAGTAACCCTAGGTATCTTGCATTCATCCAGCACCTGCTCTGTCACTGGCGGTCAAATGGCTGGCTCTCCATTCACCTCAAGCACGATTAACAGACGCACACATGTTCACGTCCTATACCCACGTATGAATGAAACCGGCTCCAAGACTGCGTATCTTGCCTCGGACTGAGTCTGCCAAGACTCCAACCCGGACGCAGCATGCCAAGGAAGGATAATGAACATCATCTCTACGTCATCTGGCCTCACGACGTCTGCGTCTGCCTATTCAGTGCAGACAACGTCAGCGGCCCCCGGGCAAAAACGTACTGCGTACGATGACTCGGCCACGCAGCAGACCGGCAATGAAGACGCGGTCAATTTTTCCCGCACCGCCACCGACTACAGCAGTGCCATCAGCAGCAACGCGCCTTACTTCCCCATCCGCTCGGGCATGAACGCCGACGCGCTGATTCTGGGTGTGTCCAAGCCAGGCACGGTGTCCAGTTCCAAAGATAAAACCTTTACCGAGGTGGCCACCGATGCTCGTAAGCGCATGGATGATAAATATGCGCTGATGAACGCCAGCGGCAAGCCTTACGACAACAGTGATCAGGATCGCAACTCGCTGATGGGCGATCTTGACCGGCGTTCGCTCAATGCCGTCGCCACCAATAAAGACGGGAAGTTCACGGCAGAAGAGCAGGATGCGGCCAAAGGCCTGATGCGCCAGCAATCGAGGCTCGCAACCGGCTATTACGTCGGGCCGGACGACCAGAAGAAAGGCTGGAAGGATCCCTTTGCCAATGATCCTGTCGGCCGTGCCAATGCGGCGTTGAGTTTCCTGGAAGGCATGAGCCCCGAGGAAAAAGCCACGCCAGAATGGTTGTCCCAGCACCAGACGCTGCAGTCGGCACTGGCACAGGTCGATCAGACGGATCCGACCCGCGCCGCCCCTAAAAAGCACTTCCCGATCCTTGCGGAAATCCTTGCCGAGAGCGGCAGTTACTTCGATTAAGCCAATACCTGTCAAAAGACAGCGTTCCCGAAGGCCCCTCTGGTGGGCCTTTTTGGTGTCCGGGCCCGTGCAAATCGGCCTGAGACATACCTGAGTATGAATAGCTAAGACCTATACATGACGCAGCCGACCGTGAGTAGGACAGACGCGACCCAGGCCAGTCGCTAAATTGGACCCATGCACCAGCGCCTGCGGAACCCGCTCGGAAGTTCCGGACCAGGCACTGAAATCAGGGTTCACACCGTCTTATCCATCGACCGGAGTCATTGCCATGTCTGTATTAAACGCACCCGTCGAACTTCAGGTATCGATGCGCAATATCGAGGTAAAGGGCAATTGGCTCGAACGCATAAACCTGCCCTTTTTCTTTTCGCCTGATTTGCCTGGCAGCGTTGGCAACGTAGTCGATCAGCGCAGTGACCTGCTGGAGTCCCGGTTATTGCACGCGTCGATGTCAGCGCGACTTCTGTATGACGGCCAATCGAATCAATACGCTCTACCGCTTTGATCTAACACCCCGGTCTGGCCTCTCCTTCCATGGCCGGGTTTCAGCGCTCACCCCATTGGGGCTGAGCGCTTTTTTTATGGGGCGCCCGTTTTCCGAACACTTACCGCAACAGATAAACATCAAGGAACCGCTATGCATCCGGACTCATTACGAACTAATCGGCTCAGGGGCGGATTAGTAAAACTTTCCAACCGGCAAACTATGGAGGTGCTTCATGGGTGAATACCGCAAGTTATGGTGGGGCTTGATCGGCATCCTGGGCATCACGTTTTGCCTGTTGGGCTGGTTTGGCCGTGAAATATATCGCCAGGCGCCGCCTATCCCCGAACGCGTGCAAAGCGTCGACGGACAGCTGTTGTTCGATGCCAAGACCATTCTTGATGGTCAAACCGCATGGCAAAGCATCGGCGGCATGCAGTTGGGATCGATCTGGGGCCATGGTGCCTATCAGGCACCGGACTGGACCGCTGACTGGTTGCATCGCGAGCTGACCGCCTGGCTGGAGCTGGCCGCACAGCACGCCTATGGTAAAGCCTACAACGAGACCAGCGACGATCAGCAGGCCTTGCTGCGCCATCAACTCAAGCGCGAATACCGGGGCAACCGCGTGGTCGACGGGACGCTGGTCCTGAGTGAGCGTCGGGTCCAGGCGATTGCACAAACGGCCAGCTACTACGACGCACTGTTCAGCGGTGATCCGGCTCTGCATGCCAGCCGCGTCAGTTTCGCCATGAAAGAAGTCACGCTGCCTGATCCCGCCCGTCGCCAGCAAATGACCCGCTTCTTTTTCTGGACGGCCTGGGCCGCTGCAACCGAACGCGACGGGCAACCGGCGACGTACACAAACAATTGGCCCCACGAGCCGTTGATCGACAACACACCCACTGCGGAAAACATGATCTGGTCCATGGTCAGCATCATCGTGCTGCTTGCCGGGGTGGGTTTTCTGGTTTGGGCCTGGGCCTTCCTGCGCAAACATGACGAAGCCGAGCCGGTCGTGCCGAGCCATGACCCCATCAGTCTGTTGACTCTGACTGCGTCACAAAAAGCCTTGGGCAAGTACCTGTTGCTGGTGGGCGCGCTGTTTGGTTTCCAGGTCATGATGGGCGGCCTGACGGCGCATTACACCGTTGAGGGCCAGGATTTCTATGGCCTGCCCCTGTCCAAGTGGTTCCCCTATTCACTGACCCGCACCTGGCACCTGCAAAGCGCGATGTTCTGGATTGCCACGGGTTTTCTGGCTGCCGGACTGTTTCTGGCGCCGATCATCAACGGTGGCAAGGATCCAAAATGGCAGAAGCTGGGAGTTGATCTGCTGTTCTGGGCGCTGGTCGTGGTGGTCATTGGTTCTTATACCGGTAACTTCCTGGCCATCGCGCAACTAATGCCGGCCGAGTGGAGTTTCTGGCTGGGCCACCAGGGTTATGAATACGTGGACCTTGGCCGGTTGTGGCAAATCGGCAAGTTTGTCGGGATCGTGTTCTGGCTGGTGTTGATGCTGCGCGGCATGGTGCCAGCCCTGCGCAATCCGGGGGACAAGAACCTGCTCGCGCTGTTGGCGTGCTCGGTCATTGCCATCGGCCTGTTTTACGGCGCCGGTCTGTTTTATGGCGAACGGACGCACCTTTCGGTCATGGAATACTGGCGTTGGTGGGTGGTACATCTGTGGGTTGAAGGCTTCTTCGAGGTGTTCGCCACCAGTGCGCTGGCCTTTATCTTCACCAGCATGGGCCTGGTGTCGAGAAAACTGGCGACCACCGCCACCCTCGCCTCGGCCTCATTGTTCATGCTGGGCGGCGTACCGGGCACTTTCCATCACATGTACTTTGCCGGCACCACCACGCCGGTGATGGCCGTGGGCGCCACTTTCAGTGCTCTGGAGGTCGTGCCGTTGATTCTGCTGGGGCATGAAGCCTGGGAAAACTGGCGCTTGAAGGACCGGGCCCCGTGGATGGAGCGCGTCCGCTGGCCGCTGCAGTTTTTCGTCGCCTGCGCATTCTGGAACATGCTCGGCGCCGGGGTATTCGGCTTCTTGATCAACCCGCCTATCTCGCTGTTCTACATACAAGGCCTCAACACCACGCCCCTGCATGCCCATGCGGCACTGTTTGGCGTCTATGGCTTTCTGGCGCTGGGGTTCGGCTTGCTGATCCTGCGTTATATCCGCCCTGACCTGCAGTTCAATGAGCGGCTGATGAAAGTCGCCTTCTGGTGGCTCAATGGCGGCCTGCTGCTGATGATAGTGACCAGCCTGCTGCCGATTGGCCTGATCCAGTTCTACGCCAGTGCCAGCCAGGGTTTGTGGTACGCACGCAGCGAAGCCTTCATGCAGGGAGATTTACTGCAAACCCTACGCTGGTTCAGAACGTTCGGCGACGTTGTCTTCATGATCGGCGCCTTCGCGGTAATCTGGCAGTTCGTCAGCGGGCTCCTTTGGTCGTCCGCCAGGCTGCCAGTGAATGAAGCGGTGCTGCCAGGCCAGCCTTGATTCGCTCTTGCTAAAAACCTTGGAAACGCTGATCGGGCCTGACCCGGTCAGCTTTTTTTTCGACAGTTCGTAACGCTATCAGCTACACAAAAGCTACACAACTGACCTGTCATTGGCCTCGCCAAGCAAAGCAAAGCAAAGCAAAGCAAAGCAAAGCAAAGCAAAGCAAAGCAAAGCAAAGCAAAGCAAAGCAGCAATTGAGTCGGGGCCAAAACCAAAGGAAATCACCATGAGCACAATAACTTCAGAAGCACGCAATGAAAAACCCGTCGCTATCAACATGCGAGCCAATATTAGTAAACGCAACTTGATCGACGTGGCAGCTGCTTTGATGGGTCGGGATCGGACTGGTTTTATCCTCGAAGCTGCTTGCCACAAGGTAAAGAAAGTGACCATGGATAAGCAAATATTCATGCATCGATGATGCAGCCTTTGACTCATTCGAACAGGCGCTGGAGTCCAACCCCGTACAAGGCAATCAACGCTTGCAACAACTCCTGGAGAGGCCAAAACGTTGGATCTGACCGCTCCTGAGAAACTGAAAACAGCCCACGACGTGAGTGGTTTTGATTGCGGTGAAAAGCCTATCAATGACAACGGTGCCATACACCGTTCATCTGTCGTCCCGAAGGCTCGCCAGCGTAACTCTCCAATTCAGCACCCTGTAACCATTCTTGCGCGAATGGGCGTGAGCATCGACGCACAAGCACAGGGGATTGCTGTTGATCTGTTGCAGGACGCAATTGAGCGTGCGCTCGCCGCGTCAGCTGTAATCGGTTCAACAGCCATGATCGTTCACCCGCTAAATGAACGGCTGGAAAGTTCTACGCAAAAATGCACGTTTTATTCCTTGCCCCGCCATATCCCCGATGACGATGATGCTTCCACTCATTTGATTGGGATAATCAGCCCAGTTATTGCCTGGGCAAATAATGGGTTCAAGACAGTGTTGTTGGCGAGGCGAACTTAGCGTTTCTGCAACCAGCCCAGAAATCCCGTTTTCCTGACTTGAATCGGCGTTTTCATCACCACCGACTCGCGGATTTCTTCGCGCTGATGCTGCAAGTTGTCGAGTGCGACGTACAGCTCCCGGCAATGCTCCAGTTGCGCACCAAACGTGGCCTTTTCGATGCGGAACAAACGGCCGCTGGTGAGGCTGCGGAACTCGCCGCGTGAGCGGCCGT